>WLWD01000010.1_pt1:1312500-1607500 | contig 4308001 bp, 3582 predicted proteins | sample 6712731 | NCBI WGS metagenome assembly WLWD01 (sample SAMN12718690, study PRJNA576275) | sponge metagenome | isolation source: marine sponge | host: Mycale hentscheli | place: New Zealand: South Island, Marlborough, Capsize Point | collected 2014-11-01
ACATTTTCCAGATACCATATGAGGTTTACAGCTTCATCATACGGAGTTGGTTTTTTGTGTTTGAAAAAAGGTGTTTTCCCCAATTGTGCCATCAAACCGGTTATTGTCTGAAGATCATTTTCTTTAATAGCTGTGGCTAAATCGGTTATAATGCCTAAAACCGATCCCGGGTAAAATTGAGTAGGATGTGCTGTTAATACAATACGAACTTTAAATTCTTCCAAGTATTTTTTTAGGTCGTCTAATTTGTTATTAGAAATTGCAGATTCTTTTAAAGCTCTTAACGTCCCTATACCGTCCATATTATTTATCAGGGAAAAAGCGACGTCTTCAATAGCATCAAATAATACAATTTGTCTTTCTATATATTGAATAAATCGAAATAATAAATTAATTTGACTTTTTTTATCGCGTCTTGCCTGATATTTCTTAAAAAATGTATTGACGATTGTTGTCGGGTCATCACCATTTTGAAACCCTTTTTCACATGTTTCATGAAACAATGGCAATAAGGCTCCGGTTTTGGTAATGCTACTAAATGGTAATGTCATAAATATACTGTTGTACATTTTATATTTAGTTTCTACATTTTCTTGAAATCGTACTAATTTTGGTAATGTTGACATTAATTGTGTTTTATGTCTGAAAATTATAAAAAGGTTTTTATATTATTGAACTTATTCATTCATGATAAGAGTTACACAGAAGGTAAATCTCCATTATTCTTAGTAGGTAAATAGGATTTTCCCATCAAATAGATATCCACATTCCTTGCGGCTTCCCTTCCTTCGGAAATAGCCCAAACTATTAATGATTGCCCTCTTCGCATATCCCCTGCAGTAAAAATACAAGGAATATTTGTTTGATATTTTGTTGCCTGATAGTTAGTTCTATTATCCAAATGAACACCCAATTGATCACTTAAAGTAGTTTCCGGTCCGGTAAATCCTAATGCTAAAAGCGCTATTTCACATGGCCAAATCTTCTCTGAATTCGGAACCTCCACAAATTGAGATTTTTTATCGGGACCGGTTTCCCATGCTACATTAACTGTTTTTAATGCAATTATTTCTCCTTCATCATTACTAATGAATTCTTTTGTATTGATCAACCAATTTCTATCACAGCCTTCTTCGTGAGAGGTGCTTGTTTTTAATTGCAATGGCCAAAACGGCCAGGGAGTTTGTTGACTTCTCGATATGGGTGGTTTGGGCATAATTTCAAAGTTAGTAACTGATTTTGCTCCTTGCCTGTTGGAAGTTCCGACACAATCAGACCCCGTATCTCCACCGCCGATTACAATTACGTTTTTATCTTTTGTAGAGATGAATTCACCTTTTATGGATTTATTAGACAATAGCTTGGTTTGTTGGGTTAAAAAGTCCATAGCTTGGACAACTCCTTTGGAATTGATACCTTTAATAGGTAACGACCTTGGTTTTGTTGCACCTCCACATAAAACAATGGCATCAAAATAATTTAGGTTTTTAATATCATAATTTTCGCCTACATGAACATTGATTTTAAAAATAATGCCTTCTTCTTTTAAGATTTTTATCCTTCTATCTATAATTTCTTTTTCCAGTTTAAAATTAGGGATACCATATCGCAATAACCCTCCAATCTCATCATCTCTCTCAAAAACAGTAACAATATGTCCGGCTCTGTTTAGCTGTTGTGCAGCGGCTAATCCGGCAGGTCCCGAACCAATAACGGCTACTGTTTTACCGGTTCTGATTTTAGGAGGTTGGGCAACAATCCATTTATTTTTAAAAGCTGTTTCAACAATATTTTTTTCTATATTTTCTATAGATACCGGATCGTCAATGATTCCTAACACACATGCTTTTTCACATGGGGCGGGGCATAATCTACCTGTAAATTCCGGAAAATTATTGGTAGCATGTAATATTTCCGAGGCTTTTTTCCATTCGCCTTTATGAACCATATTATTGAAATCCGGAATTAAATTTCCTAACGGGCAGCCACTGTGGCAAAATGGAATCCCACAATCCATGCATCTGGATCCCTGATTTTTTAATGACTGTTCTTCCAATGGAATTGTAAATTCTTTATAATGTTGTATTCTTTCTTTTACGGCAATATTACTTTCATCTATTCTTTGAAACTCTTTAAAACCTCCTATTTTTCCCATGAGATAAAACTTATGCAGTTAATTTTTTTACCTTAACATTGTCTTCTGCCATTCTTTGTAAGGCTCTCTTATAATCTTTTGGGAATACTTTGATAAAGTTTTTCTTACGTGTTTCCCAATTTTCGATGATTTTCTTTGCTAAAAAACTACCGGTATATTCCAGATGTTTTTCAATATGGTTTTTTAAATCTTCAAAATCATCTGTAGATAGTGGATCCAAATCTACCATTTCGGGATTACATAATTCAGATTCGAAGCTCTTTTTTGGGTTGTATATATATGCAATTCCTCCACTCATTCCCGCAGCGAAATTTCTTCCTGTCTCACCCAGAACTATCACTTTTCCTCCTGTCATGTATTCGCACCCGTGATCTCCAACACCTTCTACTACAGCTGTAATCCCGGAATTACGAACAGCGAATCGTTCGCCGGCAATTCCATTAATATAAGCTTCACCGGCAACTGCTCCATAAAAACATACATTGCCGACAATGATGTTATCTTCTGCTTTGAAGGTAGCTTCATCCGGTTTTTTGATAATGATTTTTGCTCCTGACAACCCTTTTCCTAAATAATCATTGGTTTCTCCTACTACTTTCAGAGTAATTCCTTTAGTAGAAAATGCGCCGAAACTTTGACCGGCAGAACCTTTAAAATATAGATTCAATGTGTTTTCAGGGAGACCGTCTTCTCCGTACAGCTTTGAAATTTCATTACTGATAATTGCTCCCAAAGCTCTGTCTGTATTGTGGATTTGGTATTCTAAAGTCATTTTCTTTTTGTTGATAATAGCTGCCTTTGCATCGCTGAGGATCTTGAAATCCAACACATTTTCCAGGTTGTGATTTTGTATTTCCGAATTTGATAAAATGACATCGTCTTTTATTTCCGGTTGATGTAAAACGGATATAAGGTCAATCCCCTTAGCTTTATAATGTACTATGGCAGGATTTATATTGATCTTATGGGATTGAGCTACCATTTCTTTAACAGTTCTAAAGCCTAACTGCGCCATGATCTGTCTCAATTCTTCTGCAACGAAATACATAAAATTGATTACATGTTCTGGTGTTCCTTTAAAGTTCTTACGTAGTTCCGGGTCTTGTGTTGCAATTCCAACAGGGCAGGTATTCAAATGACAAGCTCTCATCATAATACAACCCGAAGCAACTAACGGTGCCGTAGCGAATCCAAATTCTTCAGCTCCTAATAAACATGCGATGGCAACATCTCTTCCTGTTTTTAACTGGCCGTCACACTCCAGTACAACTCTACTTCTCAGGTTATTTAAAACCAGGGTTTGTTGCGCTTCTGCCAGACCAAGTTCCCATGGCAAACCGGCATGCTTTAGAGAGGTGAGGGGAGAAGCTCCCGTACCTCCGTCAAAACCGTATATTAAGATGACATCGGCTTTCGCTTTTGCAACACCCGCAGCAATAGTACCTACTCCTACTTTGGAGACTAATTTTACATTGATCCTTGCTGCTCTATTGGCATTTTTCAGATCAAAGATTAATTGAGCCAGATCTTCAATAGAATAAATATCATGATGGGGGGGAGGGGAGATCAATCCTACATAGGGAGTGGAATTTCTGACTTGGGCAATCCATGGGAATACTTTTTCTCCCGGCAATTGTCCTCCTTCTCCGGGTTTGGCCCCTTGAGCCATTTTTATTTGAATTTCTTTGGCATTGGTCAGATAATTACTCGTAACTCCAAACCTGCCGGAGGCTACTTGTTTGATGGCACTATTTTTCCAATCACCATTTACTTCTTTTTTGAACCGGTTTTTATTTTCACCTCCTTCTCCGGAATTGCTTTTCCCGCCAATTTTATTCATCGCCAGAGCAAGGTTTTCATGCGCTTCCTCGCTAATGGAACCATAAGACATTGCGCCTGTTTTAAATCGTTTTACAATTGCTGTCCAAGGTTCAACTTCATCAATAGAGATGGGGTCTAAATTGTTAAATTCAAATAAACCTCTCAAGGTCATTAAATTTTTTGCTTGGTTATTGATATTTTCAGCATATTCGTAATAGATCTCACTGCTTTTGCTTCGGACGGCTTGTTGTAATTTGGCAACAGTAGCGGGATTAAACATGTGTTTTTCTCCATTTCTTCTCCATCGGTATTCTCCGCCAATATGTAAATCCAAAACAGATTTAAATTCTTCTTTTTTAAAGGCTTCATCAAACCTTTTTTGGATGTCCTTATCTAAAACCACCAACCCAATACCACCTATCCTGGAAGGGGTATTTGGAAAATATTTATCGATAAAAGCTTTCTTTAAACCAAGGGCTTCAAATATTTGAGAAGCTCTGTAAGAATGTAAAGTGGAGATACCAATTTTATTCATGATTTTTAAGATTCCTTTTCCAATCGCTTTATTAAAGTTTTGGATGGCTGTATCTTCGTCAATACCTTTGATCATTTTTTCTTTTACCTGGTGTGCAATCACCTCATTTACCAAATAAGGATTAACAGCACTTGCTCCGTAGCCAAATAGTGTAGCAAAATGATGTGGTTCTCTGGGCTCTGCCGATTCTAAAACAATACCGAATTTTGATCTCTTTTTTAATTTATTCAGGGAATGATTGACATAGGAACAAGCCTGTAAAACAGGTATTGGTGCATTTTCCTTATCAATATTTCTATCAGACAGAATGATAATATTTGCCCCTTCATTCACTGCTTTTTCACAACGAACAATCATGTTATCTAAAGCTTCTTCCAATCCGTTAACCCCTTTGGAAATAGGGTATAAAATAGGAATGGTTATCGATTTAAAATCAGAGTGCTCAATATTTTTGATTTTGTCCAAATCAGCGTTGGAAATTACAGGGTTTTGAATGCGGAGTTTTTTTGCTTGTTCTGGAACGATGTCAAAAATGTTTCGATCTCCTCCTATGGCTAGACTGATATCTGTAATAATTTCTTCTCTGATGCCATCTAGTGGAGGATTGGTAACCTGGGCAAATAGTTGTTTAAAGTAATTGAACAATAATTGCGGATGATCGGACAATACGGCTAAGGGTGTGTCAATGCCCATAGCACCAATAGCCTCTTTCCCTGATATGGCCATTGGATTGATAATGGTAGAAATATCTTCCATGGTATATCCAAAAACTCTGAGTCTCGTTGTATACCGGGTAGGTTCTATTGGGCGCATATTTCCGGTATAAGGCACTTTTGACAGGGGTAATGTATGTTCTGCAATCCATTTTTTATAGGGGTGCTTCGATACAATTTTTGTTTTAATTTCTTCGTTTTCTACAATTCTGCCTTCATTCATGTCTACTAAAAACATTTTTCCCGGTTCCAATCTGCCATGTTTTTCAACATTTTCTGAGGATACTTCAACAACACCAATTTCCGAAGACATAATCACAAATCCGTCTTTAGTAACAGTATATCTTGAGGGCCTGAGACCATTTCTGTCTAACAGAGCACCAATATAAATTTCCATCTGTAAAAGGAATGGAAGCCGGGCCGTCCCAAGGTTCCATAATGCACGAATTATACTCATAGAATGCTTTTTTATCTTCACTCATGGTTTGGTGCTTTTCCCAGGCTTCGGGAACCGTCATCATCATTACTTCAGGGAGTGACCTACCTGTCATTACTAATAATTCTACGACTAAATCCATAGAAGCAGAATCTGACATGTTATCACCGATGACGGGGAAAATCTTTTTGATATCTTCACCGAACAAATCACTTTTCATCAACTCTTCCCGGGCTTTCATCCTGTTTACATTTCCTCTCAGGGTATTGATTTCTCCATTATGACACATATATCGGAACGGTTGCGCCAAGCTCCAGGACGGAAATGTATTGGTTGAAAAACGCTGGTGTACCAAAGCTAATCTGGTTATTACATCTTTTTCTTTTAAATCTTTGTAATACCTGCCAATATCTTCGGGAATTAAAAGCCCTTTATAAATCAGTGTGGTGGTAGAAAAACTGGGGATGTAAAAATAATTGCTTTGAGAAAGTTTGGATTTTGAGATAATGTGCTCGGCAATTTTTCTCGCTGCAAAAATTTTTGCATTGAATTGTAAATCAGATAACGTTGTATTATTTTTATCTACAAAAACCTGTTTGATTTTAGGTTCTGATTTGGAAGCTATTTTTCCAATGCTTGAAGTATCTACAGGTACATCTCTCCACCCAATGATATGTAAGCCTTGATTTGTTATTTCTTTTTCTAAAACGGAAATACAATAATTGCCCTGATTAGAGCTCTTCCTTTAGATTAGCAAATAGAAATAATTACTTAAAATAAAAACATAATAGTTATGATGAAATTTCTTTTTTTGCTTCTTTTTTTCTTTGTTAATAACTCTTATTTTGTTGATAACCAAAAACACAAAAGAACGGAGTGAACTTTAGCGGCCAGCTAGCTTTTTAGAGCCATCCCCCGTATTAGTCTCCGTTCTTTTTAAAAGTTACTTAGAACCATATAGAATTTCAGTTTCTGCCCTTATTAAAGGTCTTAGTTTAAGTAACTATTATTAATATCTAATTACAAAATTATGAAAACAAATGAAATTATCGGAATCGATGTCAGTAAATTATTAATTGATGTTTGTATCTATTCTAAACAAATTGTTCAACAGTTTGAGAACAGTAAATCTGGATTTAAATTAATGCTAAAGTGGAGTTTTAAAAATTCGTCTTTCTCTAAAGAAGAAACCATGTTTGTATTTGAACATACAGGAATGTACTCTCATTTATTATCTGTGTCTTTAACTGAACAAAAATTATCTTTTTTCATAGCTTCTGGTTTAGAAATTAAAAGATCTATTGGTATTGCTCGTGGAAAGGATGACCAAATTGATGCCAAACGCATTGCTCTATATGGGTATCGATTAAAAGAAGAACTTAAACCCAGTAAGCTACCTAAAAGAAGTATATTACAACTAAAAAGTCTCTTATCTTTAAGGACAAAACTTAACAAACAAAGAGCTGGTTTTAAAGTTACTTTGAAAGAACAAAAAAGAATTTATAAAGCAAAAGAGTATAAAATAATCTTTGACGTTCAACAAAAAATGATTGCAGAACTAACCAAACAAATACACAAGATTAATACTCAAATGCAAGCTATTATTGACCAAAATATAATGTTAAAAGAAACCTATAAACTTGTTACTAGTGTTAAAGGTATAGGAATGCAAACTGCTATAATGATGATTGTGTTTACTGACAATTTTTCAAAATTTGAAAACTGGAGAAAGTTTGCCTCTTATTGTGGTGTTGCTCCTTTTCCTTACCAATCTGGAACTAGTATTAAAGGACGTACAAAAGTCTCTCATTTGGCTAATAAAAAATTGAAAGCAATTATTAATATGTGCGCTATTTCTGCTATACAACATAACCCAGAAATGAAATTATACTATCATAAAAGAATAAAACAAGGCAAAAGTAAAATGAGTACCGTTAACATTATTAGAAACAAATTAATAGCAAGAGTGTTTGCCGTTGTCAAACGACAAACACCCTATGTAGATACTTTTAAATTTGCTGCATAAATTAGTAAAAATAATATCTCAACTTTTACTTGTTTTTATCATAGAATACGGGAGGAATACCATTCCAACACCATATTCGTTCACTTCAGGAATGGTAAAGTTGCACACCCGTTTAAAAAACAGATGAGGGATATCAATTAAAATCCCGGCACCGTCACCGGTTCTTCCATCAGAGCTCACGGCTCCGCGATGCTCTAATTTCACTAATATTTCCAGTGCATTGTGAATAATTGTATTTGACTTTTTTCCATGTAAATTACAGATAAACCCTGCGCCACAGTTGTCTCTTTCAAATTCCGGTAAATATAAACCTTGTTGTTTCATGGTGTTTTAACAATATAGCAACAAAAATACAATTTTTGAAGAAATAATTTAATAAAATAACAATAATATTACAATAAATTCATTAAAAATCGATTATTGTTAAATAAAATTGAAATATCGTAATTTAATTAAAAAATATTGTCATATACTCAGTTTTGAATATATAAATTTAGATTATCCGTTATGATGCCTAATGGAGCTTAAAGTTGAAAAGTTCCAAGTTGATATTCAATAAATTGAAAAATTAAAAGATTAAAGGAGCTTCAAAATTTTCTTGTGATTCTTCCCGGCTACCTAAACGGATATTCAAAAATAAATTCACATAATTATAGAACTATGCGAATTTATTTTTAAGATAATGAACTCATTTAAAGAGACCTTTGCAAAATATGGAATATATCCCTATTTTGCAAAGGCCTCTTAAACTTAATGTTCGTTTAATCTAAAATCCGGATAGGTTTTCATACCGTGTTCATGATTGTCCAGGCCTTCGAGTTCTTCTATTTCACTCACTCGGATTCCTATGCTGATTTTTAAGAGATAAATGATAATAAAAGAAGTTATAATGCAAAAAAAAGCGTAGCTGCCTACTCCGATAAGTTGGCTTACAAATTGAGACCATCCTGCTTTTGATCCTAAAAACCCTACGGCTAAAGTTCCCCAAATTCCACAAACCAGATGAACGGCGATAGCCCCTACCGGATCATCTAATTTCAATCTGTCAATAAAAAATACGGCAAAGACAATGATAGTGCCCGCAACTGCACCAATAATGATGGCATCTGTTGGAGACATGAGGTCGGCTCCGGCAGTAATTCCTACCAATCCTCCTAAAATACCATTGAGGAACATGGCTAAATCAAAGTTCTTATGCAAAACCGTTGAAATAATGAATGAAACTATTCCGCCTGCAGCAGCGGCTAAACAAGTAGTTACAAGAGTAATAGAGGTCGCCCCGGGTTCTGCAGACAGGACAGAACCACCGTTGAATCCAAACCAGCCGAGCCATAAGATCAAAACACCTGCGGTTGCCAGAGAGATATTATGGCCTGGAATTGCCTGTGGCTTTCCATTTTTGATTTTTCCAATTCTTGCTCCTAATAGCCAAACAGCAATCAAAGCTGCCCACCCTCCAACTGAGTGTACTAGTGTAGAACCTGCAAAATCATAAAAAGGAGTGTCTAACGTTTGTAAAAAACCACCACCCCATTTCCAGGAACCTACAATAGGGTATACAAAACCAACATAAACAATGGTAAAAATCATAAAAGGAACCAATTTCATTCGTTCGGCAACCGCTCCGGATACAATAGTTGCTGCTGTTGCAGCAAACATACCCTGAAATAAAAAATCCGTCCAGTAAGTATAACCTTCATTATAAGTTAAATCCAAAGTTCCATTGGTAATAGGTGCGTCTAATCCAAATCCGGCAAAACCAAAAAATCCAAGAGCGTTTTCGGTAAATCCGGGATACATCAGATTAAACCCTACCAAGCAATATAACAATAGACCAACAGTGATGATAAAAATATTTTTAAATAAAATATTGATCGTGTTTTTTTGTCTTGTTAAACCAATTTCCAAAAATGCAAAACCCAAATGCATAAAGAAAACCAGTGCTGTACAGATCATCATCCATACATTATTTGTAGTAAGTAATTCCATGTGTTGTATTTATAATAATATTAGTTTAATGTATCTCCTCCTTTTTCTCCCGTTCTGATTCGGTAAGATTCTTTGATCTCTGACACGAAAATTTTTCCATCCCCTACTTCACCTGTGGAGCCGGCAGATAGAATGGCCTTGATGGCTACTTCTTCAAAAGAATCATTCACTACGATAGACAGATATCTGCGCTGGATATCACTGGTACTATAACTGACACCTCGATACACATGTCCTTCTTTTTCATTTCCCAAGCCGGTAACATCCCAATAAGAGAAGAAGTTTACACCCACCTCATGCAAAGCTTCTTTTACGGCTCGAAATTTTGATTTTCGAATAATTGCTTCTATTTTTTTCATTGTAATAAAATTTGATTGGTTTAAAATTTATAAACTGCCGCTACTAAAAATGAACTTAAATTACTTTTAGGAGATCCGTTACTATCCATAAAAAAATTGTCAGAACCTGAATCCAGGCGCAATTCGGGAATGATAGTTAGGTTATCTATTTTATAATTTGCAGTTAATGTTACCGCAAATACACTGGAATCGGCAATTCCTGTTCCTATAGCTCCAAAAACACCGGATTCTTTAAAATATTCTGTTCTTAACCCGATAGAGAGTTTTTCACTTGTCGTATATTGAGGGTATAAAGTTCCTCCGGTAAAACCAACTCCGTCATTATCAAAATAGGCAGCATTGATTCCTAAGAAAAACTTCTCAGTTATATTGAACCCTCCCGTATAATCTATTTCAAAGGCTCGGTTATCTGCAATCACATTTAAAAACTGATCGGCATATCCCAATTGTGCACCAATGGTGTAATTACCCGTAGGATTAAATTCGGTAGCATCTGTTGGGTTCATGACAGCCAGTAGAAGCGTTGTCTTTTCAGAAAGCGTAATATCGGCTTTTAACCCTGTATGGCTAAAAGGTCCATAAGAAAACAAATAGGATGTACTATAATTAAAATTCCCTGTCGGAGAGATTACTTCATATCCTAGAAAAGTATTAAAATTACCTAACGTTAATTTTACAGATTTACTAACATTCCAGTAAGCATATAATTGATTGACTATATTAGAACTTCCTCCCGGCCTCAAAGACGGCGAGTTAAAAACAGCATCTTCACCTCTTGGCCCAAAAACCAAATCAGCCACAAAGCCTACTTTTTCACCTTGGTAAGTTGCAATTACATTTGCCATGCCTAAAGCAAAACCCGAAAGGTTGGCAAAAGATGAGCGCGGAGCTACTGCATTTTGCCCGTTGGGTGCGTTGAAATTTGATCTAAAATAGGCATCTGCACTACCGCTTAATGAAAACTTTTTTTCTTCTTCCTTCTTCTCCTGAGAGAAAATACTAAAATTAACGAAAAATACTAAAATGATAACGGTACATTTGATTCTAAACATCATATTTATTTTAAAGGTTTAAAGGGTGCGAATTTTTGATAAAAATCTGTGAAAACCAAATGGTTACTGGGCTGAACGCTTTCGAAAACGTTTTCTAAACAAAGTAGTGTCTCAAAAAAACGGGGTTAAAAATCAGAAAAGTATAATTTGAATCTTTTAAAGATATTGAGAATAAGGATATCAAATTTTAGTTTGATAAAAATTATTGTATTCGTAAAAATAATGTTTTAATGAAAAAAATTATCAACATATTGTTTAAAATAATGAATTTTATTCAAAAAAATAATAAAAAAGTTATTTAAAATTCAATATAATAAAATTTAGTCTTTTTAAAAATTCTAAAAGGAGTAGTTTTGAACTTGAAGGTGAATTTGAAATCTTCATAGAGAAATTAGATAAATTGAAAGCGAACATATGAAATGGGCATATAGTTATTTGGTAGAAATTCAATTTTTGGGGTTTCGTTTTCATGGATGGCAAAAACAAACAAACTCGATGTCTTTGCATGAAATGATGGATAAAATGTTGGGTTTTGTCTTAGGAAAAGGAATATTTAAAAGCCTGGGAATGGGAAGAACAGATGCGAAAGTTTCTGCTAATAGGTACTATTTTCAGTTATTTTTGAACGAAACTATCAACGAAGAATTATTTTTAAAAGCATTCAATAAAAATGCTTCTCAAGATTTAAAGGCTGTTAAAATTTCAATAGTTTCTACAGATTTTAATATCATTCAATCTGCAAAAATAAAGGAATACCATTATTACTTTTCTTTTGGAACAAAGAACCATCCGTATTCCGCGCCTTTTTTAGTAGGCGTTTTGGATGATTTAGATATTGAAGCTACTTTTAGTGCTATCCGAAGACAAAGCACCTTTGGTTGGGATAGCTCCGGGCTCAGGGCTGCATGTCTACGATGTTGTTTTGAGAACGTAATTTTTGAACCTGGAGGGTAATAAACCCTTGTACTTTTAAAAATAAAAAAATAACATCCGGTAATTTTTTTTTATTTTTGAAAATAACCGAACCCTCAAATGACCTCAAGGTAGCGTTTAGCCATTAACCTAAAACTACCGTAAAACCACAAAACCTTTTTGAGAGTAGATACCAACAAATAGTGACCTCTATGGCAAAAAAACAAGAGACGGAAAGTGCTAAAAAACAGGAACATAAAGGTATTAGCCGTAAAGAATTAGAGCAACTTCCCAAGAAATATATCATTGCTTTTGCCGTACGTAGTGCTTTACGGGTGTTTCCTTTATTGGCAACCGAAGGGAATCTGGATTTTTGGAAAAAAGCAACAGATCAAAGAATTAAATACACCCAAGCGGTTTGGAAGGCTATTGAACATGCACAGAAAGTCTCTTTAAATAAAGAACAAGATTTGAGTTCCGCCGCCTATGCCGCCGCCGCCGCCGCCGCCGACACCGCCGCCGACACCGCCGCCGCCGCCGCCTATGCCGCCGCCTATGCCGCCGCCGCCGCCGACACCGCCGCCGACACCGCCGCCGCCTATGCCGCCGCCTATGCCGCCGCCAGCGATGTAGATCGTGTAGTATTCTATCATATGCAATGGGAAGACTATGACTCCCTAAAAAAAGGAATACATGCACTCGATACAATACGGTTTTTAAAGGAGTTTTACCAACAACCCTTGTGGAGCAAAGAAGTTTCTTTTTTTAAGGAATGGTTGCAACGGCTTCAAAAAGTATTCACTGGTGTAGACAACGAATTGATCGAAAAAGTGTACCATCCGTATCTCACTTTAATTAACAATATGGTGTCTCCAACCGATTATGCTGGAAGGAGAGAGGAACGTGCTACGCCTGTAAAAGATAGTTTTGAACGGGAAAAATGGGCGGGTATTTTGGCAAATCAGTTGCGCTATGCCAATAAAAATGCTTCTAATGATAAAAAAACAGCACAAACTGCCTATACTATGGGATTGTTTGGGCATTGGGGTACGGGCAAAACAGGCTTTGTCAAGTATCTTACAGATGCATTATATAAAGAGAATTCACCCAAAGAACAATTTTTTGTTGCTACGTTTAATGCGTGGACTTATCAGGATGCAGATAATTATCGTGCAGTAATGGCACAGGCTATTCTAGAAGGAATTAAAGAAGGAAAAAAAGGAGCAGCCAAATGGCGATTGATGTTTCATTTTCATAGAAAACTGGCCTGGAAACGGCATAAAGGAATGTTATATGCTTTAATAGCTCTACTCTTATGTTGGATAGGATATCAGGCGTATAATTATTTTACAGACAGAGAGGGTTTTAAGTTGATTTCTCAGGGAAATATATCAGTAGGGATATCTGGATTGTTAGTGCTTCTGTATGGTTTTTTAAACTCGGCTGTATCGTTTACACATTCGCCCATTATGGGAAAACTCTCTTCGTTGTTTTTCAGAATCAACTATCGAAAACAGATCGGAGAGATTGCAGTATTGAAAGAAGAACTGTCTTTGCTATGCAAAGTAGCACTGAAAGAAAAACACAAGTTGTTGGTTATTATAGATGATTTGGATCGTTGTCATACCGCTTGTATTAATGAAACTCTGGACACAGTACGTTTGTTGTATGATATCAAGAATGTGTATCAGTTGATAGCAGTAGACCAACGAATTGTTTTGGAGGCAGTACAGGAGCGTTATGAAAAATTGGGAAAGAGAAACATTGGCATTGCCCGTGATTTTTTGGCAAAAATTATAGAATTTCCAATTAGCCTTCGGGAAGTGCGTGAGGAAGAAATTAAGAATTTTGTTGCAGACAATTTATTTACAGAATTGAACGAGAAAGCTTCTGAAAACCCGGAGAAACCAAGCTCAGAAATAGCTTCAATACCGGTAAAAGGAGAAAAAAATCGACAGGAACAGCCAAATACAGAGGGAAATGAACCTACTTTGATACCTATTTCTAAGGGTGTACCAGAAAAAGAGGAACAAGAAAAAAAGTTTGTTTACAAAGAATGGAAACCTGTAGAGGAGGAACGCACTATTTTTACGGAATTGGCATTGGAATACGGTTTTAAGAATCCTCGTATGTTGAAACGTTTGTACAATGCGCATGCGTTTTTATGTGTATTGGAAGGAGTCACAAAACAATCTGAAGATACCTCGCGTATTCAACAATCTGAAGTTTTGGCAAGATTGCTTTTTCTCTTGGAGTACCAGGAAATACAGCAAGAAGAAACCGAAGATGTTGAAGAACGAGAGCAAAAGATTAAGGAATTGACTATAGAAGCTTTTGGCAAAGATCGTTATGCAGATTTGAGAGAAACGGTAAGCTGCTTTGTGTTGCCTTCGTAATTTTATTTACTAAGTGTTTTTGTGAGGTGTCTAACACCGAAGGAATCTATTCCAATAATGAGATTGCTTTACTGCGCTGGTAATGAGAGTGAGAATATCAACCTTTGAGTAGGTTTCTGGAAATAATAATTTTTTGAATTTCCGAAGTTCCTTCATAGATCTGTGTAATTTTTGCATCACGCATCAAGCGTTCTACATGATACTCTTTTACAAAGCCATTACCTCCGTGAATTTGAACTGCTTCTACGGTGTGTTCCATAGCTACTTTTGAAGCGTATAATTTTGCCATAGCACTGGAAAAATCATAATTATTTCCCTGATCTTTATCCCAGGCAGCTTTCATTACTAAATGGCGAGCTGCTTCAATTTCCGTATACATATCGGCTAATTTGAATGCAATTGCCTGATGGTTGCAGATTTCCGTTCCAAAAGCCTTGCGTTCTTTCGAATATTTTAAAGCCAGTTCATATGCGCCGGAGGCAATACCCAGTGCCTGAGATGCGATTCCAATACGGCCACCGGATAGTGTTTTCATGGCAAATTTAAAACCAAAACCATCTTCACCAATTCTATTGTCTTTAGGAACTTTTACATCATTAAATTGCAACGTATGAGTATCGCTTCCTCTGATTCCCAACTTATCTTCTTTTGGCCCGATAGCAAAACCCGGCATTCCTTTTTCAATAATAAAAGTATTGATACCCTGATGCCCTTTTTTACGATCTGTTTGCGCAATGACCAAATAAATATCAGAGCGTCCGCCATTAGTAATCCAGTTTTTGGTTCCGTTCAATAAGTAATGATCTCCCATATCTATAGCCATGGTTTTTTGAGATGTTGCATCACTACCGGCTTCCGGTTCACTTAAACAAAAGGCTCCGACAGATGCCCCCGTAGCTAATTTTGTCAAATATTTTTGCTTTTGTTCTTCCGAACCATATTTTTCGATGCCATGGCAAACTAATGAATTATTTACCGAAATAATAACAGAAGCAGATGCATCAATTTTGGAGAGTTCTTCCATAATGAGCACGTAAGAGAAGGTATCCATTCCACTTCCTCCGTATTTTGGATCTACCATAATCCCCAGAAAACCTAATGCTCCCATTTTTTTTACCAACTCGTCAGGAAAGTGTTGCTTTTCATCTCTTTCAATGACGCCCGGTAATAATTCGGTTCGGACAAATTCACGTGCTGCATTTCTAATCATTATGTGCTCTTCGGTAAGGCTAAAGTCCATATATTTATTACTACAATTATTAAATTCGTAAAAAAAGTTTTCAAAGTTACTTTTTTACTAGCATATTTTCAATATACATTTCATATTTTTATGGATATGAATAATACATATATATATGCCATTGGATTAATGTCCGGAACTTCTCTGGACGGTTTGGATATTATATATGTTCGGTTTGATGAAAAGAACCTGAGCAATTTCAAGATATTAGCTGCTAAGGCAGTACCGTATACTACTTATTGGAGAGAGCAATTAAAAAACGGGATGTATCTGCCTCCTGAGGAAATAGAAAAACTCAGCACTGAATATGGTGTTTATTTGGGAATTGAAACCCGGAAATTTATCGAGAAAAATAAAATGATGGCTCTTGATTTTATTGCTTCACACGGGCATACCATTTTTCATCAACCGGAAAGAAGCATCACACTACAAATAGGTGACGGGCAGACTATAGCTAACTATACAAATTGTAAAGTTGTCTGTGATTTTAGAACTCAGGATGTTTAATTAGGTGGTCAGGGAGCTCCTCTGGTTCCGATAGGAGACCAACTGTTGTTTTCTGAATTTGATGCTTGTATAAACCTGGGTGGATTTGCTAATATTTCCTTTGAGGATAAAGGAAAACGTATTGCTTTTGATATTTGCCCCGTAAATATTGTTTTGAACTATTATAGCAATCAGTTGGGTTTCTCTTATGATGACAGGGGAACTTTAGCTAAAAGCGGTGAGGTATGCGAAACACTTTTAACAGCATTAAATGAAATACCGTTTTATAAAATGAATCCTCCAAAATCATTAGGGTTAGAATGGGTGCATGCATTTATTTTTCCGATATTAAAGAAATATGAAAAACCGGTAGCTAGCTACTATTTTAAGAACTTTTTCCGAACATATCGTTCGGCAAATATCAACTATTATAGAACCGTTTGATTCTGTTTTATTTACCGGAGGAGGGGTTTATAATGATTTTTTAATCAATCGAATAAAAAATAAGATAAAAAATAAAATAATAATACCATCAAATGAAATGATAGCATATAAAGAAGCATTGATTTTTGCATTATTAGGACTTTTAAAGCTCCGTAACCAGGTGAATTGCTTGTCAAGTGTAACAGGAGCTGTAAAAAATCACTCTTCAGGTAGCATATTTCACCCAGGGCAAACGCATTAAACTTTTATGAATATATCAGTAAAACTAATTTTTCATTAAAGAATTGACATTTAATAATGGATTTTATTCGTAATTTTTTAAACTTACCTTTAATGATTATTCATTTTTTTGAAAATAATTACAGGTTAACTTGGATCAAAAAATCATAAAGTATTGATTAAAAACATGTTAACTTTAATGCGTTTACCCTGATATTTCACCCAAATAATTCTGATTAGCAAATATATTTTTTTACTTTGGCAATGTTTTTTAATACTGAACTCATTTAAACTTTTTGGATGTAAGCGAAAATTAGAAGTTTTTAGTTCTGTTGAAGGATTTTTTGAGTTGCATGGCAGCGCTACGGAAGGAAAAAAAGACAAAAGCAGAGCGGAAAACAGTAATTTTTTAGCAAATTGAAAAAGTTTAAATGAATTCACTTCAAACGAATCAATATTAAACGATGTTTTAATGAAGGAGTTACTTAAAAAGTATGAAGACAAACAACCTGAAATTGTTTTCAATTGGAAAGATTCGCAGACAGAAGCAGAAGGATGGGTGGTGATCAACTCTCTTCGCGGGGGAGCTGCAGGTGGTGGTACAAGGATGAGAAAAGGGTTGGATAAATATGAAGTTATTTCTTTAGCAAAGACCATGGAAATAAAATTTACTGTTTCGGGGCCGGCAATCGGAGGAGCTAAATCGGGAATCAATTTTGATCCGTCCGATCCGAGGAAAGGAGGAGTTTTAGAAAGATGGTATAAAGCAGTATCTCCTCTGCTAAAGAGTTATTACGGAACAGGTGGTGATTTAAACGTCGATGAAATTCATGAAGTAATACCAATTACTGAAAATAGTGGTGTTTGGCATCCGCAAGAAGGTGTTTTTAATGGACACTTTAAACCAACAGAAGCAGATAAGATTAATAGAATTGGTCAGTTAAGACACGGTGTTATAAAAGTAGTTGAAAGTAAAAAATATTCTCCGGACATTTCCGGAAAATATACGATTGCAGATATGATTACAGGTTATGGTGTTGCGGAGGCAGTAAGACATTATTATACTATTTACGGAGGTTCTGTAGTTGATAAGAGAGTTGTAATCCAAGGTTTTGGAAACGTGGGTTCTGCTGCGGCTTACTATTTAGCTCAAATGGGGGCAAAAATAGTTGGGATCATTGATCGTGAAGGAGGTATTATCAATGAAAAAGGATTTTCTTTTGAAGAAATTAGATCATTTTTTCTGGCTAAAGACAGAAATACTCTGGTAGTGGAAAATAGAGTTCCTTTTGAGGAAATTAATCGAAACATATGGAGTTTGCCTACTGAAATTTTTGCGCCTTGTGCAGCTTCCAGACTGATTACGCAAAAGCAGATTAATCAAATGATCGATTCCGGCCTCGAAGTGATTTCTTCCGGAGCAAATGTGCCTTTTGCAGATAAAGAAATTTTCTTTGGGCCCATTATGGAAAGTACAGATAAAAAAGTAAGTTTGATTCCGGATTTTATTTCCAATTGCGGGATGGCTAGGGTATTTGCATATTTTATGGAGCGAAGGATTGAAATGACAGACGAAGCAATTTTTGAAGACACATCAGATACAATTAAAAAGGCATTGCAAAACACGTTTGCCGGAAGTGCATCTAAAACGGGAATAAGCGAGATCGCTTTTGAACTCGCACTAAAACAACTTGTATAAATATAATTTTATGGAATCAGTAATTATTATTGTTTTTATTCTGGGGTATCTTGCTATTACACTGGAACACAGCTTAAAGGTAGATAAATTAATCCCTGCGCTGGCTATGATGGCAATTTGTTGGGCTATTGTTGCTTTGGGAATCGATTCTTTTTCCGGTTGGTTTGATTCTTCTAAGCATGCCTTAGTAGAAGGCTTTACTTCTATGCTTCATGATGATAAAATGCATTTAGCTGAAGAAACCTTGTTACATCATCTGGGGAAAACCGCAGAGATTTTGGTATTTTTACTAGGTGCTATGACTATTGTGGAAATCATTGATTATTTTGACGGTTTTTCTACTATCAAAACGTATATAAAAACAAATAGTAAGAAAAGGATTTTATGGATATTTTCAGCTTTGGCTTTTATACTTTCTGCTATTATAGATAACCTGACTGCTACCATTGTATTGATTTCAATCTTACAAAAAATAATAAAAACGAGAGAAGACAGGATATGGTTTGCCGGTTTAATTATTATTGCGGCAAATGCCGGAGGTGCTTTTTCTCCTATTGGAGATGTTACGACTACCATGCTATGGATAGGAGATAAAGTAAGTACCGTATATTTATTTATCTATCTGTTTATTCCTTCTTTATTATGTATGATAGTACCTACCTTTATTGCAAGCTTTTTACCTGCATTTAAAGGGCAAATAGCGTTAGATAAAGAAGAGGATAGAAAATTAGGGAAACACAGTGCATTAATGTTATATTTAGGTTTAGCTGCTATTGTTTTTGTACCTGTTTTTAAAACATTGACACACTTACCTCCTTATGTAGGGATGATGCTGTCTTTAGCAATTATAGCAACATTTGCCGAGATATTTAGCAGAACAAAAATTTCTTTAACAGATTTCGCAACAAAAGATGAATCTCAGGAATATGCATATCACGGTCCGATTCATAGTTCTTTGTCTAAAATTGAAATGCCAAGCATCCTCTTTTTTTTAGGAATTTTAATGGCTGTTGCCGCATTAGAATCTTTAGGGGTTTTGTTTGGTTTTGCAGATAATTTAAAAGAGAGTGTGCCATTCATAGGAACAGAATTAACCAGCGTTTCGGTCTCTGATTTGGTGGTGATGTTATTAGGAGTAGGATCGGCAATTATCGATAATGTACCGCTGGTTGCAGCAAGTTTGGGAATGTTTACGGAACCATTAGACGATCCTTTATGGCATTTCATTGCCTTTTCTGCCGGAACAGGAGGAAGTATGTTGATTATTGGTTCTGCTGCCGGAGTTGTAGCCATGGGAATGGAAAAAATAGACTTCTTTTGGTACTTAAAAAAAATCTCATGGCTCGCTTTGATTGGATTTTTGACCGGCTCTTTTTCATTCATGTTCATGAGGTTATTTATCTAAAAATTTAAGGGCCATATTTCGAGTGTTTTTTTAAACAATTTAAAAACAAAACAACCGTTAGAGTAAAAGAACTTTTAAAAATTAAGAATGTTGTTATATATCCAAAAGAAAGCAGAGGTTGTCGATACTTTATCCGAAGAGAAGGTACTATCTATTTATAAGCTCATTATAGAAAGCGGGACAGGAGGTTTGATCATTATTTCTATTCTTTTCTTTTTACTAACCATTGCATTATATATCTATTTTGAAAGGTTTTTTGCTATTAAATCAGCAGCAAGGGTTGATAAAAATTTTATGAATCAAATTAAAGATTATGTATCTAATGGAAAAATAGAATCGGCAGATACACTATGTAGGAGTGCTAATTCTCCCATAGCAAGATTAATAGGAAAAGGAATTTCCAGAATAGGGAAACCTCTGGAAGATATTAATACGGCTATTGAAAATGCGGGAAAACTGGAAATCTATCAATTAGAAAAAAATGTAAGTGTTTTAGCTACTATTGCGGGAGCTGCACCTATGATTGGATTTTTAGGAACCGTTATCGGTATGATAGTTGCTATTCATGAAATAGCAAATTCAGGAGGGCAAATAGATATAAAATTGTTGTCGGATGGTTTGTATACGGCAATGACTACTACTGTTGCAGGACTCATTGTAGGGATTATTGCTTATATTACATACAACCATATTGTTGTTAAAACAGATAAGGTGGTTTATCAAATGGAAGCAAAATCTACGGAATTTTTAGATTTATTAAACGAACCTGTTTGATATCGAAAGATTTAAAATTGAAAAATAGTATCATTATATCTTAAAAACTTTTAATCTTTTAATTTTGAATCCTTTAAATAATATAGATTATGAACTTAAGAGGAAGAAATAAAGTAAATGCCAATTTCAATATGTCTTCAATGACAGATATTGTTTTTCTATTGTTGATTTTTTTTATGTTAACGTCGACATTAGTTACGGTGAGTGCTATTGATGTTTTATTGCCGAAAGCCGGAGGTAAGACCGAAAATAAATCTTCTATTGCAGTTACAGTAACTAGCAAATCTAATTTCTATATTGACAAAACCAAAGTTTCCGAAAGGAATTTAGAACTTGAAATACTAAATAAGGTAGGGAGAGATAAAAGCAAAACCGTTGTAATTAGAGGAGACCAGAATGTACCTTATAAAAAGGTGATGAAAGTGATTGATATTGCGAATAAAAATAAATTAAAAATGATTTTGGCTGTAAAAGGAGGAAAATAATGCAAGTGTTAGAAACCAGACATAAGAGAAAATCTGCCGTTATCACCACCGTCATTATGTTGTTGTTAGTCGTAGCCATTTTTAATTTCGGCATGCGATATTTAGATCCGCCGGCAGAATATGGAATTGCAATAAACTATGGAACCTCAAATGTAGGAAAAGGTGAACCGGAAGTAATAAAAAAAGTAAAAGCCGAACCCAAACAAACAGAAGAGTCATTGCCTGAGGAAACAAAAGAAGTTACTAAAGAAGCGATAGAAGAGGAAGTCGTTACCCAGGAAGAAAAAGAAGCTCCGGTTATGGAAAAACCAAAAGAAAAGAAAAAAGAAATTCCAAAAGAAGAGGTAAAAGAGGAAAAGCCCAAAGAAACTCCGAAACCTAAAAAACCATCTAAGGCAACTCAGGATGCCTTAAATAATTTACTAAAAGGAGCTACTTCCGATGGCAAGCAAAAAGGAGAAGGAGGTAATGCGATTTCAGGTTTAAAAGGAAAGAAAACAGGAGACCCAAACACTTCTAAATATTATGGTAATACAGGTTCGGACGGCGATAGCAATTATAATTTGGCAGGAAGAAGAGCCACATCCAAGCCTATTCAAAAACCTGATTGTGAGGAGGAAGGAATTGTTGTGGTAAGTATAGAAGTAGATAAAAGCGGTCGTGTTATCAAGGCGATTCCCGGAGTAAAAGGAACTACAAATTCTGCAAATTGTTTATTAAAACCGGCTAAAGAAGCAGCTCTTAAGACAAAATGGAATGCAGACGGAAATGCGCCTGCAAAACAAAGAGGAACCATTATCTATAAGTTTTCGTTAACTAAATAATGGACTACCAACAAACCCTGAACTGGATGTTTGCACAATTACCCATGTATCAACGGCAGGGGGCGATAGCATTCAAAAAAGACCTCACAAATATCCTGGCATTTTCAAAAGAACTCAGCTTTCCGGAGAAAAAGTTTAAATCCATTCATGTGGGAGGTACGAACGGAAAAGGGTCTACTTCGCATATGATGGCAAGTGTGTTGCAAGAAGCAGGCTATAAAGTAGGATTGTATACTTCTCCACATTTAAAAGATTTTACAGAAAGAATCCGAATTAACGGAAAAGAAATTTCCAAAGATTTTGTAATTCGCTTTATTGACGGACATATGGCATTTTTAAGAAAACAGCAGTTGTCTTTTTTTGAAATGACCGTTGGAATGGCATTTGATTATTTTGTAAAAGAAAAAGTAGATATAGCTATTATAGAAGTAGGCTTAGGCGGGAGATTAGATTCCACTAATATAGTGAACCCCGAAATCTCAGTCATTACTAATATTGGGTATGATCATACTCAATTCTTAGGGGAGAGACTCCCTGAAATAGCATTTGAAAAAGCAGGAATTATAAAACAAAATATACCTGTAATTATCGGAGAAAAACAAGAAGATATAGCATCTGTTTTTTTAGAAAAAGCTTCATTGATAAACGCAAAAGTTATTTTTGCTTCGGATTTTGAATGTAACTATGCAACTGATTTGCTAGGAACTTACCAGAAGCATAATGTAAAAACAGCTGTGATAGCTTTAAAACAATTGAATGAGTTTACAATTTCCGAATCTCATTTTAGCAGAGGGCTGGCAAAGGTCTCCCGGAATACAAATTTAAAAGGAAGATGGCAACTATTGTTGAAAGAACCAAAGGTAGTTTGTGATATAGCCCATAATAAGGAAGGATTGTATTACGTAATGAAACAATTGTCAAAAGAAAATTATGATAAAATTCATATGGTTTTAGGAGTCGTCAATGATAAAAATTTAAATGAGATACTGCCTCTTTTTCCAAAACAAGCCGTATATTATTTTTGCAAACCTAGTGTTCCAAGAGGCTTGGATCAACATTTCCTGAAAAAAAAATCCAATACATATAATTTATTGGGAGACTGTTATCAATCTGTTACATTGGCATATGCTGCTGCCTTGAAAAATGCTCATGCGAAAGACTTAATCTATATTGGCGGAAGTACATTTGTTGTAGCAGAAGTCATCTAAAACAAAGTCTGTTTTTTCTTTGTTAGAATTAAAAACCGTTATATATTTGCATCCGTTTTAGGGCAATTAGCTCAGTTGGTTCAGAGCACTTGGTTTACACCCAAGGGGTCGGGGGTTCGAATCCCTCATTGCCCACTAAAAAAGCTTTACGATATCGTGAAGCTTTTTGTATTTTACTACTTAAGTCGATAAGATTTTTGTACTTTTGTGCCGTCTTAAAAAGATACCGGGTTTTTGTGAAGGCAAGTTTAACCAAGAAAAAAATTTTAGTTACGGGAGGAGCTGGTTTTATTGGATCTAATCTCTGCGAAGCTTTACTAAAACTAGAAAATAAAGTAGTTTGTTTAGATAATTTTTCAACCGGTAAAGAGAAAAACATTTCTCACCTGTTACCCGACAGTAATTTTACATTAGTAACCGGTGACATAAGAAATATGGAAGATTGTTCAACGGTAATAAAAGAAGTTGATTTTGTATTACATCAGGCAGCTTTAGGCTCAGTCCCCAGATCCATAAAAGATCCGGTTACTTCTAATGAGGTTAACATAGGAGGTTTTTTGAATATGTTGGTTGCCGCAAGAGAAGCAGGAGTAAAAAGATTTGTTTATGCAGCAAGTTCTTCTACTTACGGAGCTTCGGAAGAGCTGCCAAAAGTAGAGGACAAAATAGGGAAACCGTTATCACCTTACGCAATTACAAAATATGTAAATGAGTTATATGCCGATGTGTTTGCAAAAACATACGGAGTAGAAACTATTGGATTGCGCTACTTTAATGTTTTTGGTAGAAAACAAGATCCGGAAGGAACTTATGCAGCGGTGATCCCGAAATTTGTAAGTCAACTTATGTCCGGTAAATCACCTGTGATTAATGGAGATGGAACATACTCCAGAGATTTTACCTATATAGACAACGTAATTCAGGCTAATTTACTGTCCTTAACAGCAAACCAAGAAGCCATTAATACCGTGTATAATATTGCCTATGGAGAACGGAATACATTGAACGATTTGGTAAGTTATTTGAAAGAGTTTTTAACAGTATATGATTCCGAAATTAAAAATATTGAAATTATTTACGGGCCCAAAAGATCCGGAGATATTCCGCATTCTTTGGCATCTATACATAAAGCGAAAAGATTATTAAACTATCAACCGCAATTCTCTCTACGGAACGGGTTGAAAGAAGCAATAAAATGGTATTGGGAAAACTTATAAGATGAGCCATATAAAAATAGGAGTTATTGGGTTAGGATATGTAGGTTTGCCTTTGGCGAGGCTTTTTGCAACCAAGTACCCTGTACTGGGATTTGATATCAACAAAGAAAGAATTGATGAATTAAAGTCGGGAATAGACAGTACATTGGAAGTAGAAGATGAAGTCTTACAATCCGTTTTAGTAAGTGATTTTTCTGACCGAAATGGGTTATACTGCTCGGAAAATTTAAATGATTTAAAGAATTGTAATTACTATATTATAACTGTTCCCACGCCGGTAGATAAGAATAACAGACCTGTGTTAGAGCCTTTAATTAGTGCGAGCAAAACAGTTGGTAAAGTTTTAAAAAAAGGAGATATTGTAATTTATGAATCTACGGTATATCCGGGAGCTACGGAAGAAGATTGTGTTCCTATTCTTGAAAAAATATCGGGGTTAACATTTAATGAAGATTTCTTTGCAGGATATTCTCCGGAGAGAATTAATCCGGGGGACAAAGAGCATACTATAGAAAAAATAATAAAAGTTACTTCCGGATCGACTCCTGAAACAGGAAAAAAAGTAGATACTTTATACAGATCGGTAATTATAGTAGGGACTCATCTGGCACCCGCTATAAAAGTTGCGGAAGCAGCAAAGGTTATTGAGAATTCCCAAAGGGACATCAATATTGCTTTTGTAAATGAGTTGGCTAAAATATTCAATTTGATGTATATCAATACCCATGATGTGCTTAAAGCGGCAGAAACCAAATGGAATTTTTTATCCTTCAGACCGGGCTTGGTAGGAGGGCATTGTATAGGGGTAGACCCCTATTATTTAGCACAAAAAGCACAAGAGTATAACTATAATCCGGAAATAATTTTAGCAGGGAGAAGAATGAATGATAGTATGGGTAGTTATGTAGCTTCTGAAGTCATTAAATTGATGATAAAAAAAGACATCAAGATTAAAAATTCAAACATTTTGGTATTGGGAATTACATTTAAAGAGAATTGTCCGGATGTGAGAAATACCGGTGTTGTAAATGTAATTAGATCACTTAAAGAATATACTACTACTACTACCATCTTTGACCCCTGGGCAAATCCGGAAGAGGTGCAAGAAGAGTATGGGTTGATTTCAACAAATGAAATTCCCAATTCAACATTTGATGCAATCATAGTAGCCGTTGCGCATGATGCATTTAAAAGCTTAGATTTTCTTTCGCTAAAAAAAGAACATTGTATTGTTTATGATGTTAAAAACTGTTTGCCATCAAACGTAACAGATAAAGTACTGTAAGATGAAAAACTTTGCATTAATTGGTGCAGCAGGATATGTAGCACCCAGACATATGAAGGCTATAAAAGATACCAACAACCATTTGGTTGTGGCATTGGATAAATTTGATAGTGTAGGTATTTTGGATAGCCATTTTCCAAAAGCGGATTTTTTTGTGGAGTTTGAGCGGTTTGACAGGCATATAGAAAAGCTTAAAAGAAATCATATTTCATTAGATTATGTGAGTATTTGTTCGCCAAATTATTTACATGATGCTCATATACGGATGGCATTGAGAAGAGGAGCAGATGCTATTTGCGAAAAGCCTCTGGTTTTAAACCCCTGGAATGTTGATGCGTTATCAGATATTGAAAAAGAATCAGGAAAAAAAATAAATACCATTTTACAATTAAGATTGCATCCAAGCATTTTAAAACTTAAAGAAAAAATTATAATAGAAGCAAAGAAAGAAAAATATGATGTAGATTTAACATACATAACTACCAGAGGAAATTGGTATTTTTCTTCGTGGAAAGGAGATGAAAGTAAGTCGGGAGGAATCACAACCAATATAGGAGTTCATTTTTATGATATGCTTTCCTGGGTTTTTGGAAATGTACAGGAAAATATAGTACATTTGAAAAAACCGTCAAAGGCTGCCGGATTTTTAGAGTTTGAAAAAGCCAGAGTACGTTGGTTTCTATCTATAGAAGAGCAAGATTTACCCAAATATATTAAAGAAAAAAATCAAAGGACTTTTAGGAACATAACAATAAATAAAGAAAAAGTTGAATTTACCGACGGGTTTGCAGATTTACATACGGAAAGCTACAAGGAGATATTATCCGGAAAGGGTTTTGGTTTAACAGATGCAAAACCCTCTATTGAAATAATCAATAGTATAAGGAATGCTCCTATTACTGTAGTAAATAATTTAAAACACCCCCTTTTATTGTATAGATGAAAATAGCTGTTATAGGTACCGGTTATGTTGGTTTGGTTTCGGGAGCTTGTTTTTCTGAAATGGGGAATAGAGTGGTCTGTATGGATACGAATGAAGCTAAAATAAACAAATTGCAAAAAGGAGAGTTACCCATATATGAACCCGGTTTAGAAGCAATTATTAAAAAAAACCTAGAGCAAAAAACTATTTTTTTCACAACATCGATACAAGAAGCTATTGATAAGGCCGCTATTGTTTTTATAGCAGTGGGAACCCCTATGGGAGAAGATGGTGCTGCAGACTTACAGTATGTTTTGTCAGTGGCCAAAGCAATAGGAGAAAATATGAGTGAAGAATTGCTGATTGTTGATAAATCTACAGTTCCCGTTGGTACAGCAGACAAAGTAAAAGAAGTTATTCAAAAAGAATTAGATACAAGAAAAAAAGCAGTGAAATTTCATGTAGTTTCTAATCCTGAGTTTTTAAAAGAAGGAGATGCTATCAATGACTTTATGAAGCCGGATAGAGTAGTTATTGGAGCAGATAATAATGAAGCCTTTGATATGATGAAACAATTATATTCCCCATTTTTTAGGACACATGACCGATTTATAACTATGGATATACGCTCTGCGGAAATGACTAAATATGCTGCTAATGCAATGTTAGCAACAAAAATCTCATTTATAAATGAAATCGCGAACATTTGTGAAAAAGTAGGAGCAGATGCAAATCAAGTCAGAGTTGGTATTGGTTCTGATAGAAGGATTGGATATGGCTTTATTTATCCGGGTGTAGGTTATGGGGGGTCCTGTTTTCCAAAAGATGTAAAAGCATTGCGGAAAATTGCCGAAGATCATCATTATTCTGCTGAATTGATTGGAGCTGTTGAGAATGTTAATAATCGCCAAAAGTTTTCTATTGTTAATAAAATAGTTGAGCGATTTGGGGATAATTTAGAAGGAAAAACTTTTGGAATTTGGGGGCTGGCATTCAAACCAGGTACTGACGATATGAGAGAAGCGCCATCTCTTTATACAATTAAGGAACTGATTAAACGAGGCGCAAAAGTAAAAGCATATGACCCCAAAGCGAACTACGAGGCAAAAACTTTTTACTTAAAAGGGGTTGATGGAGTAGCATACTGTGATTCGAAATATGAAGCGGTAAAGCATACGGAAGCACTCATTCTATTGACAGAATGGAAAGAGTTTAGATCTCCTGATTTCCAGGAAATTAAACTGCAACTAAACCATCCGGTTATTTTTGACGGTAGGAACCAATACAATACATTCAAGTTGAAAGAAAAAGGATTTGAATATTATCAAATAGGAAAACATACAGAAAAATGAGGAAGAATTTAATCATTTTTGGTACAAGACCGGAAGCTATCAAAATGGCTCCGTTAGTAAAAGAGTTCCAAAAAGATACAGTTCATTTTGAAACTAGAGTCTGTGTGACAGCCCAACATAGGGAAATGCTGGATCAGGTATTGGATTTTTTTGAAATCACACCGGATTATGATCTGAATTTGATGAAACCAAATCAAAATTTGTATGACTTAACAGCTACTATAATTCAGAATTTAAAACCTATACTGGAAGCATACAAACCTAATTATGTATTTGTTCATGGTGATACCACTACAACTATGGCAGCATCTATAGCAGGGTTTTATAACGGAGCAAAAGTATGTCATGTGGAAGCGGGATTAAGAACAAACAATAAACTCTCCCCTTTCCCCGAAGAAATGAATAGACAAATTACGGGACGTTTATGTGATTATCATTTTGCACCTACCATAAAATCAAAAAAAAATCTGTTACGAGAAAATATAAGTCAGAAAACCATTATCGTCACAGGAAATACGGTTATAGATGCATTGCTTCATAGTATTCATAAAGTAAATGAAACACCCAGTAAACTCATTAGAGAATTAGATGCTACAATTAAAAATAAAGAGTTAATTTTGGTCACCGGGCATCGCCGGGAAAATCACGGAGAAGGATTTGAAAGAATTTGTAAGGCTTTAAAACGAATAGTTCAAGATAATATAAGTAGACTAATTATTTATCCAGTTCACTTAAATCCTAAAGTACAAGAACCCGTAAATAGAATTTTAAAAAGTGTACCTAATATATTATTAATAGACCCATTAGCCTATCAAGATTTTATTTGGCTAATGAACCGATCCAAATTAATTCTTACTGATAGTGGAGGGGTACAAGAAGAAGCACCTAGTTTAGGGAAGCCAGTACTTGTATTAAGAGATACTACAGAAAGACCTGAAGCTGTAGAAGCAGGAACTGTTGTTCTGGTAGGTACAAATGAAGATTTAATAGTTAGAGAAGCATTAGAGCTTTTATCTAACTCACAAAGGTTCGATAGTATGTCAAAATTGCATAATCCTTATGGAGATGGAAAAGCTTGTGCCAGAATTGTAAACTTTATAAAAGAGATATGACGACCCCCGAAGTAGTTACCATAGGATTAGGATATATTGGCTTACCAACATCTGCCTTGATAGCACAAGATAAAACCTATGTTCATGGAGTGGATATCAATCCTAAGGTTGTAGATACGATTAATAGAGGGAAAATTCATATTGTAGAACCGGATCTGGACAAAATAGTAGCTGAAGTAGTAAGAGAAGGATATTTTAAGGCATCTACAAAACCTGTAATGGCAGGTGTATATTTAATTGTTGTTCCAACACCGTTTAAAAATGATTATGAGCCGGATATATCCTTTGTTGAAGCTGCAACTAAAGCAATTATCCCCTTGTTGAAAGCGGAAGATTTATATATCATTGAATCTACCTCTCCGATCGGAACTACCGAAAAAATGCAGCAACTCATTTACCGCCGAAGGCCGGAATTGGAAGGCAGATTATCTATGGCATATTGTCCTGAAAGAGTTTTACCCGGTAATATCATATATGAATTAGTTCATAATGACAGGGTGATAGGAGGTATCAATGAGACTTCAGCACAAAAAGCAATTGAATTTTATTCTCAATATGTAAAGGGAAAGTTACATGCTACCAATGCTCGTACTGCAGAAATGTGCAAATTAGTAGAAAATTCGTCGAGGGATGTACAAATAGCATTTGCTAATGAATTATCGTTAATTTGTGATAAAGCAGGGATTGATGTTTGGGAATTAATTAATTTGGCAAATAAACATCCAAGAGTACAGATTTTACAGCCAAGCTCTGGAGTTGGAGGGCATTGTATAGCTGTAGATCCCTATTTTATAGTTTCCGATTATCCGGTTGAATCTAAAATTATACGAACGTCAAGACAGGTAAATAGTTACAAACCTCTTTGGTGTGTTGAAAAAATACAAAATGCCAAATTGCAATTTGAGTTGAATCACAGAAGAAAACCAAAAACAGCATTAATGGGATTAGCTTTTAAGCCTAATATTGATGATTTAAGAGAATCTCCGGCGGAACATATTGTTCATAAAATATTACAGAGCGCAGGTAACGAGGAACATTTTATTGTTGAACCCAATATCAAATCTCATTCGGTATTTGAATTAACCGATTACCATATAGCTGTTGAAAAAGCAGATATTATTGCTTTTTTAGTAGCTCATGATGAGTTTAAAAATGTAAAAATAAAAGACTCGCAAATAGTTTTGGATTTTTGTGGAGTTTAAAGACATAAAAGAATGAAAGTAAGAGCTATCATACAAGCCAGAATGTTAAGTAGTAGATTAAGAGGTAAATCTTTAATGTCAGTTTCTGAAAAACCTCTATTGTACAGAGTGGTAGAGAATGTGAAAAAGTTAAAATTTGTAGATGAAATTTTCATTGCCACATCTACATTGGAAGCCGATGAACCTATTGTGTCTGCAGCGCATTCGTTGAATGTTCAAGTTTGTCAGGGTAGTAGCCTGAATGTTCTTAACCGCTTTATAAAGGCAAGTGAAGGCCTGAATGATGAGGATATAATTGTCAGACTTACTGCCGATAACCCTATTATGATCTCCAGTATTGCGGAGGCTGTTTTCGAAAAATCAATTCATAAGGATTATACAGCCATTGATGGCTTGTCACATATTGTCCCGGAGTTTGTGAAAGTAGGAGCTTTGAAGAAAGTGTATGAAATTAGCCGGAATCCCGTTGATATTGAGCATGTAACACCTTTTTTCAGAAGAAAAGAAGGTAGCGAAATCTTTGATGTTGAGTTGCTGTCCGGTGAGTTTATGGGATTACGCCCTGATTTGGATAAATTTCTTACGATCGATACAAAAAAAGATTTGGTTCGATTAGAAAAAATACTAGGTGAATCTTCTATCGATTCTCTGGAAAACTTATACTGCTTTTTAGATGAAAATATCAAAAAAGGATTGGATTCTGAAATCCCGGTTGCCAATTTAAACGGCACACTGGTTGGTGAGAATTTCCCAACATTCGTCATAGCAGAGATAGGACAGAACCACAATGGTTCAATTGATCTGGCAAAGAAGTTAATCGACATGTCTCAAAGGTGCGGAGCAAGCGCAGTGAAGTTCCAAAAAAGAGATATTCCTTCCGAATTAACAAAAGCAGCATTTGACAGAATCTACGACAATCCAAATTCGTTTGGAAGAACTTACGGAGAACACAGAATGTTTTTGGAACTATCAGAGGAAGAACACAAAGAGCTTAAAGAATATTGTGATCTGATCGGAATGACTTATTTCTGTACACCTTGTGATGTTCTGTCTGTTGAATTGTTAGAGAGAATCGGCTGTCCGTTTTATAAAGTTGCTTCCAGAGATCTGACCAATATTCCATTATTAGAAAAGTTAGGAGCCATAGAAAAACCTGTCATTATTTCTACCGGGATGGCTTCATTAGATGATATAGATCAGGCTCTTGAAGCGCTGAATTTACCAAAAGATAAAGTACTGATAACGCAGTGTACCTCACAGTATCCGTGTGATGTCAGGAATGTAAACCTGAGAGTCATGGATACATTAAGAAGTAAATACAAAGTTAATATAGGCTTATCAGATCATACTTCAGGTGTTATTATTTCTGCGGCTGCTTCTTGTATGGGAGCCACCTTAATAGAAAAACATGTGACACTAGACAGAACAATGAAGGGAACAGACCAGCCGGGATCTCTTGAAGAAAGTGGTTTGAGTAAATTGATTGATTATATAAGAGGCATAGAGTTAGCAAAGGGTAGTGGTATTAAAAAGGTAAACCCTGCAACGCAACAGGCAAAAGAGAAATTAGCCAGAAGCCTTACGTCTCGTGTCGACATAAAAAAAGGAGAAATTGTGTCTGAAGACAAACTTTGTTTAAAATCTCCGGGAACAGGAATGAAATGGGTTGAACGCGATAAGATTCTCAATAAAAAAGCAGTTAAAGATATTCCCGCAGATGTAACGTTAGAATTGAGTGATTTTGAATAATATAAGGCTTTTTTTAACGGATATTGACGGAGTTTGGACCGATGGAGGAATGTACTATGATGAAAAAGGGAACGAATATAAAAAGTTCAATACTTCCGATAGTGCAGGAATCCTTTTCTGCAGATTGATAAGCATACATACGGGTATCATTACCGGAGAAAATAGCATGGCCGTAAAGAAAAGAGCAGAAAAATTAAAAATTGAACATTGCTTTCTGGGAATTAAAGATAAAGTTTCAATTGCTGAAAAATTATTGGAAGAGTTACGTTTAAACTGGAATGAGGTTGCCTATGTTGGAGATGATATCAACGATATTGAATTGTTAAAAAAAGTAGGTTTGAGTGCCAGTCCGGTAAGTGCTTCGGAATATGTAAAAGAATTGGTTGACTGGGTAATTCCTGTCAAAGGAGGTGATGGTGTTTTCAGACATTTTGTGGAGAAATACCTGAAAGAACAAAACCTGTTAGAAAAAGTCTTAGCTAAGTATTTGAAATCTAAAGAATTTAAGCAATGACATTTTTAATTATTGGCGGCGGTTCTATAGGTCAAAGACATTTAAAGAATTTAAAGTCTTTGGGATACGGTGATCTATATTGCTTTAAACGTAATTTTTCTTCGGATTTTGAAAACAAGTTTCACTGTACTGTAATTACTACCCTTGAAGAGGTTGAAGAGTTAAAACCGGAAATGATGGTTATTTGCAATCCAACATCCATGCATATAGAATGGGTTAAAATAGCGAACGATCTAAAAGCACATGTTTTTGTTGAAAAACCTTTGACACATTCCCAAGATCAATTGGAGTTCATTCAAAAGGAATGGCAAAACAACTCTGTATTCTTTATCGGGTTTATGCTTCGTTATCATCCCCTGGTGAAAAAAATAAAGGAGTTAATTGATTCGGAAAAGCTAGGTAGAATCTATTCGTCAAGATTGGAATTTGGAAGCTGGCTACCTTATTGGCACTCCTGGGAAGATTATAAAATATCGTATGCTTCCAACAAAGATATGGGAGGAGGAGTTATCAACACCATTACACATGAACTTGACTTAGCTCAGTATTTTTTCGGAAACCCCCAAAATGTTAAATCAGTTAAGTTTAATACAAACATCCTGGATATTGATGTCGAAGAAATTGCAGAAAGTATTTTTATTTATGAAGACAAATTAGTTTCCCTGCATGTAGATTTCTTGCAAAAAGATTATGACAGATCAGTTAAGATTCTGGGCGAGAAAGGAAAAATAATTTGGGATTGGCACACCCATATTGTGCACGTTCAATTGCATAAAGATACAGACGAAAAATACGAGTTACACGATTTTGATGTAAATCAATTGTATATTGATGAAATAAACGATTTTATCAACTTAATAAAAACAAATACACTCAATCATTCATTAGATTTCGATCATGCGGTTTCCAATACTGAGTTGATGTTGGCAATTCATAACGACTAGAATATGATAAGTATAATAATTAATTCTAGCTATAAAAAAATATAAAATGGACAAAAATAAAAACTATAACATTTTAGCTGATGAAATATACATAGGTGAAGGTGTTAGAATCCAAGACGGTATTACTATAAGTGGAAGCTATGATTATGCCTCACAAACAACCATACCCGCTAAAAAAGTCGTGATAGGCGATGGTGCCTATCTTGGTCATGATATTGAGATCGTTTGTCCTTCTATTGAAATAGGAGATTATACGATGATTAGAGAAAATACTGTTATTTCAGGAAATAAAGAAGCAAAAATTGGAAGCTGTTGTTGGATTGGACCCAACTGTATTCTGAATACTCATGGAGGGCTTTATCTTGGGAATGGCGTTGGAGTAGGAGCACGTAGTCAACTTTGGACACATATGCGTTTTGGCGACACATTACAAGGATGTAAATGGGAATCAGAATCCCCACTAATAGTAGATGATGATGTTTGGTTTGTTGGCCACTGTCTAGTATCACCCATTCATGCTAAAGCAAAAAGTATGGCAATGTTAGGTTCTGTAGTAACTCGTGATATGGAAGAAAATCATATCTACGCTGGTGTTCCGGCACGTGATATAACAGAAAAGCTTGGTAATCAGTATGAAGATGTCTCAATTGAGGAGAAATACAAGATAATGCAACAAAAGTTAAAAGAGTTTTATAAAATTAACCCTAATTATCCAAGATCTATAGTAATAGTAAAAGATTCAGTAGATAGTAAAGAAAACAATAAAACAGTATTTAATGTTTCTGACAGAACATATACTAAGAGGTTGACTAATGAAGAAATAGAATTTATGAAATTTTTACTTGTTACAATTAAGTTTTATCCAAATTGAAAAGAATGAGAAATAAAATTGAAAAGTATTTTGATCGCTTATGGCCTATTAACCGGAGTCTCACGGGAAAAGGGAATAGAAAATCTCTGCAAATACTTTCGGAGATTATACCTTTGGAAATTAAAGAAATACCTTCAGGGTCAAAATGCTTTGATTGGACAGTTCCTCCTGAATGGAATGTTAAAGAAGCATGGATAAAAGATGAAAAAGGAAATGAAATTATAAACTTTAAGGAAAATAATTTACATCTGCTGGGGTATTCCGAACCCTTTGAAAGTTTGCTTACTTACAATGAACTGAAAGAGCATTTGTATACTATACCGCATCAGCCTGATTTAATTCCCTATATGACATCATACTACAATAGAAGGTGGGGGTTTTGTTTATCGCATAATGAATTTGAGAAATTAGATAAATCTGTAAAATATCAAATAAAAATTGATTCAAAATTTGATAAAAATGGATTTATGACAATCTCAGATTTGATTTTAAGAGGAAAAACAGACGAAGAAGTTTTATTTACAACCTATATTTGTCACCCTTCTTTAGCAAATAATGAGTTATCAGGTCCTTTAGTTACAGCATTTATATACAACCAATTAAAAGATAAAGATTTATACTATACTTACAGGTTTGTTTTTGTGCCGGAAACTATTGGAAGTATTTATTACCTTTCTATGAATGGCGATTATCTTAAAGAAAAATTAGTAGCCGGATTTGTAGTGACGTGTATTGGAGATGACGGTAATTTCACTTACAAAAAAAGCAGGAGAGGAAATGCTTTATCAGATAGAGCAGTAAAAACTGTATTAAGTCAGACTGAAGAAGATTATACTATATTAAATTACACTCCCATAGGATCGGAAGAAAGGCAGTACTGTTCACCGGGGTTAAATCTTCCTGTAGGATCTCTTATGCGTACCATGTATGGTGTTTATCCTGAGTACCATACTTCTGCTGACAACAAAGGGTTTATTAGTTTTGATGCAATGGAAAAGTCTGTAATGAAATATTTAGAAATAGTTCATTTGATAGAGAACAACAAAAAATATATAAATCTGTTCCCATATTGTGAACCACGACTTGGAAAAAGAGGTTTGTACCCCACTATAGGTTCTCAAAAGGAAAAAGAATTAGAAGTAAAAGCTATGATGTGGATATTAAATTTGGCTGATGGAAAACATGACTTGATCGATATTATTGAGTCAAGTAAAATAGATTATCAAGTAATGATAAAAATTGCTAAAAATTTATTAATAAATAGAATCATTAAATAAAGTAAAGAGTCAATATGAAAAAAATCCAGAAATTATTCTCTCTTCAAGGGAAAAATGTAGTAGTTGCAGGTGGTGCAGGGCAGATTGGTTTTGCTATGGTACAGATTCTGGCAGATGCAGGAGCTATGATTTACATTGCGGATATTGACAGTGAAATGGCAACAGAGAAGATAGAAAAAGATACAAGCTTAAAAGACAAAGTAAAAGTCGTAAAGCTCGATGTTTCTAACTCTGATTCAATTGCAGGGTTTGATAAAGATTTAGGAGGGATTCCTGTTCACGGTTTGGTCAATTGTTTTCACTTTAAAGGAAATACGAGGAAGCTGGATACAACATCCAATTTCTTCTCAGGCTTTGAACACTACCCCGAGGAAGCCTGGAATTTGGTACACGACGTAAATTTGAAAGGAAGTTTTTTACTGAGTCAGAAATTATTACCTAAGATGAAAAACAACAATGCTTCCATAGTAAATATTTCCTCTACCTATGGCATTGTGAGTGCAAACAAGAGTATTTACGGAACTTCCGGAATCAACTCGCCGGTAGCCTATGCTACCTCTAAAGCAGCATTGATCAATTTAACCAGATATATGGCAACTCATTTGGCTGACGAAGGCATTCGGGTAAATTGCCTAAGTCCGGGAGGTGTTTTTAACAATCAAGCAGAAGATTTCTTAAAGAATTACTGTGATAAAACCCCATTAAAAAGAATGGCAAAAGCAGAAGATTACCAGGGAGCAATAGTGTATCTGATAAGTAGTGCATCTTCATACATGACAGGTGCTAATTTAGTAGTTGACGGTGGGTGGACTGCCTGGTAAATTTCTTTCTAATACCTTTAACTAGCTAAATACAAATATTCATAATGAAATTAAAAATAAAAGATGCGATAAAAATTTTCTTATTTCCTCCTACTATAAGGATATTATATTTTTTAGGATTTTCTTATCAGAGATTAGGAAAGGTTTCTTTTTTTGCGAAAAGTAATCTAATCGCACAGGCAAAAAAGCTAGGAAAATTTGATGAAGGTATTGCAGAGAAGAAGCAAGAAGTTTATGTGTTACTTATGTTATCCGGAAGTACTTTTCATTTGTATATAGAGACGTTACTTGCATTGGGCTTGAAGAAAAAAGGACATAAAATTACCTTCTTGATGGATGATAATACATTACCAATTCATGAACTCAAACGAATTGGTAATGAAAAGAATTGGGATTATGAGGCCGAAAGGGATTTTATTTTTGCGTCGAAGTTCTTAAAGACGGTTGGACTTGATTTTATATCCATTTCAGAATTTATCAAGGGAACACCTGAATTAGAATATGATAAGAAATACGATACTATTTTAGAGGCAACCTTATTGAAACAGTATAAATTAGGAGTCATAGAAAAAACTCTGCCATTGCTGGAAGAAAAAACAGATTTGATCAAAAAAGCAATTTCTATTACACATTACATAGGAGAAAAATTGGTAGAATTAAAACCGGATTTGGTTATAATGAGTCATGGAATTTATAGTACTTGGGGGCCTCCATTTCAAGTGCTTTTGCATCATCAAATTCCCACCTTGGTTCACGGAAGAGGTAAAAAAAGACACTCACAAGTTTTCAATTGGAATAAAACAGGTGATTCTTGGGATGTTACTGATGAATGGGATAAAGTAAAAAACAAAGATTTAACGTCAAGACAACTAGATCTAATTTATCAGTATCTAGATTCCCGTATTTCTCACAAGAATGACGTTTTTGTGTACAATTTTGGAAAAACGACTTCAGAAAATGAAACTATAGAGTACCTTGGGTTAGATGCTAAGAAACCCATTTATACCTTATTTACCAATGTCTTATGGGATGCTACGAGTGCACAAAGAGAAATTGCCTTTAACAATCCTACTGAGTGGGTGATAGAAACTATTGAATGGTTTAACAAACATCCTGAAAAACAATTAATAGTCAAAATACATCCGGCAGAAGTGGTTATTGGTACAAACATGCCATTCTATAATATTATTATGGATAGAGTGACTCCAAAGAGCAATATTCGAATCATAAAACCAAAAGAAAAAGTAAATAGTTGGAGTATCTATAATATCTCCAAGCTAGGAATTGTACATACCACAACAGCCGGGATGGAAATGCCTCTGGTGTGTAAACCTTGCATTGTTGTTTCCAAAACACATTATAGAAATAAAGGATTTACATTAGACATCAATTCCAAGCAAGAATATTTTGATTTGCTTGAAAATTTTGACCCGGAAAGTATTGATTACGAAATGAATAAAAAAGAAGCGATGAAATATGCATACCTAGTATTTATAAGGTACCAAGTTTCATTTCATTACTTTTTTGAAGAAGTATCTACAGAAATTAATGGATTCAAATACAATAATTTTGAAGAGTATTTAGATGATAATAATTTCTTTAAGATTATTGATTGTATTGAAAATCGAAAAGCTATTTTTGAAAATTAAAAATGAGAAAGAGATTAAAGTTCATTCTGCAAAAAGAAATATAAGATTTAGATGAATATGGCTGATGACATAAAAAAACTACTCCGTAATCTTTTTTTTATAAGCAGGGAAGAACGACTATACGCGATTTTAAAAATAAAGAAGCAATTAGAAACAAGATTTTTAAATGAAGATTTTAAAATCAAATCAAACGAATTAAAATTAAAAATCAAATACTTTATCTATACAAGAGACTTTTCTATTATTTTAAATAACAACATGGAGAACCTGATAAGAAAAATTGAAGATGTCTTAAAAAAAAGGTTCGCAAAATTTTTATTACCAGGAAAAAGTTTTAAAATCAAAAGTATTCACAGCCATGGAGAAGACAAAAAGCCATTCTTTTTTTCAAAATTAGAAGAATATCATAGGCTGCTAGAAAAAGTAAATTGTATTTTAATTGTTCAAGGCAGTTATTCTGATGGTACATTTGTAAGCTATTCTGATATTGATTTGGCAATCATAGGACCACTTTCAAAAGAAGTTCCCAAAATCAAAAAACAAATAGATAAAGAACTAATAAAGATAGATCCACTACAACATCATGGAGTATTTTTCATTAATTCTAATAGCTTTATTAATTATTGGCAGATGGACCTTCCCATAGAAACAATAGAGAAATCTCTCACATTTTCCGATCTTGATAAAAAGATAAATATCCCTCACTTTTTTAATGAAAAATTTAGCTCTCGTAAATGGCTTTTAGGTTTTGTGAATACATACAATGATTTTCCGATTACATTAGAAACAGATGTGTTTTTTGCAAAATATTTCCTTTCGCAATTGATGTTAGTACCGGTTTTGGTAATGGCTAAAAAAGGCAGATATATTCACAAAAGAGATTCTTTTCTATTAGCCAAAGAGTATTATACGAAAGAAGCTTGGAAATGTATTGATGCGGCAACCTTGTTTAGAGAAAAATGGGATCAAAGAAATATAGATAGTAATTACGTTCTAAGGAAAGATATTAAAGCAACAAAAATAAAACAGGAATACAACAAATTCAACGAGGTTGTTCAAATTAATGAAGAAATACTCATTGATACAGATAAATCATACAAACTTTTTATCCAAGAAACAAAAGTGATTATAAATAGTTGATATATGAAATTTGATAATCTTTATGGAGAAGTTAACGCTGTACCATTATCTATTTATGATGACTTAATCTCAACTTATATGGATCAAGTCAAAAAAATAGAAGGAGTTCTTTCAATTATTCAAATAGGAAGTTTTACAGCTCCGGGGCTTAGTGATATTGATATTATTGTAATTGTTGACGACATTAACCCTCCAAATTGGGATGATATCAGTATCAGAAAAATTCTTAAGCAAAAAAAAGGATATGAAGTCATTGCTCATGATGTTTTTGTTTACTCAAAAATACTTGCTAAATATATTGAAGGGCTTTTTTATATTGATAGAAAAAAAATTCTTTACGGAGACGATATTGGAGGCCATATGACTGATGATAAAATAAACGATTTAAAGTTGATTTTATCTTATGAATATACTATCCACAGGTTAGAATCATTATCAGCCATGCTATCAATGAGAAAAAATCATGTAAGAGCTGTATCGTTGTTTATCAGTACATTGAGACATACCTATAAATTATTAAGCGATTTTAATATTATTCCTTTTCAGGAATCTAAAAGAAAAATAGCTGAAATTGAAACTCTAAGAAAGCAAGCAATCGCAGTAAAGCTTAAAACAATAGAAAGTGAATTGAATAAATGGATTATACCAAGTTTTGAAGTAATTTATAGTAGTATTTTGTTGTTAGAAGAAAAATTATCCTATAAAAAAAGAAATCATGATAAGTGGATTTTGAACTCAGGAAAAATGATTTTTAATATTGATAATGTAAAAAAAGTAATCAATTTTTACAAAGCAAATTATACTCTGAATAAATTTTTAAGAGGGAAAATATTAGTAATTCCAATGCCTTCGTCAGTTCGTGAACACATTGTTGATTACAGATTAGAGAATTATTCTAATAAGAATAATAACTTTGACGAAATGGATTTGAAAACCCTAAGACATCATCTGGCAAAAAAGCACGAAGCCTTCATTAAGGTCAATAACTATCCAATTTCCAAGAGTTATATCATTATTGACGATGAGAAAAACAAAATTCAAGACCTGATAAAACACTTTTTATGTAAAATCATTTTATTTTTTAAAAGTAATAAATAACAATATTTGGAAGCTTTACTCAAATTATTTTCATTAAAACTAATTGCTTCTCTTTTTGGTGTTTTGTATTCAATTCTTCAGGTAAGGTATTTTGGAGCCTCCAGAATAGTTGAAGTTTTTTTTGCTGCTCAAAGCCTGGTATATTTAGTTACATCTCTGGCTCAGGGCGGACAATTATCAGAAGTTTTTTTACCGGAGTACCATAGGCTAAACCTTATTAGTAAAGGGCTTGGATTTAAAGCTCTGAATATTGTGATTAATAGGATGTTCTTTTTAGCAACAATATTATCTATTCCTATTTTTTTTCTGGCTCCAATATTCATTGATGTACTGGTTCCCGGATTTAGTGAAGGCGATAAGAAAATGGCAGTTCTCATTTTTAGAATTCTACTGCCTTGCTTATATTTTCAATTGTTTAATTTATTTTTTGCAACTGTTTTAAATGCAGAAGAAAAATTTGAAAAAGCTGAAGTATTAGGGTTTACCAATGTAATAATAAATTTGATATGCATTATTACTTTATATCAGTATATCGGAATCTGGGCACTGGTAACTTCTTTGTTGTTAGGTAAATTTTTAGAGTTTGTTTTTTACATCTCTCAACTCTACAAGATTAAATACAGATATCATTTTATTCTAAGAAGTGAAGAGTTTGATCATGCTGATTTTTTCAAAACCATTCGCAGTACTTTTTTATATGTTGGTGCAACACAAATCTATTCCATTGTCCTTACTGCCAGTATTTCATTCCTGCCTGAAGGAGTTTATGCGATTTTTCGATATGTTCAAAATTTAGCTAATAGAATAAAAGGTTTATTTATTCAACCGTTCATAACAATATTTTTTACCAAGTACTCACAGCTATTACAAGATTCGAAATCTTTACTTAATGAATTTATAAAAAATATTCAAGGCATTTTAAAAGTTAATACTATAGTTATTGTCGTAGTTATATTACTAGGTATAAGCGTTTTAAATTTTCTTTGGGGAAGTAACAAATTTGATGCAAGTGATGTAAGTTCAGCTCAGGTATTTTTAGTTTTTAATTCAATCGGTATATTGTTTAGTGGAGTTGGAAGTCTTTATCGTAAGATGGCGATATCTCATGGCAAAGGAAAAGTATTATACCGGTATTGGTCTGTAAGTCAACTTCTCTCGGCTCTACTTAGCTTTTTCTTGATTAAATACTTTGATATAAATGGTCTGTTATTTATCATTCCTCTAAATATCTTTTTGATCAGCATAGTAAGTTATACCGTATACATTAGAACTAAAAACTCCTTTAAATTTTATTTTTTGAATAAAGAAAATATAGAATCTTTGATACTCATTGCCTTAGCAGCAGCAATAAACTTTATATTAGGTAAATTCTCAACTTCTTTTAACAATTCTTACCAACTGATCTTTTTGATGTTTGTAACTTTGGTGCTATGTTTAAAGCCTCTTTATTCATTGTATAGATTATTTAATTCAAAGAATACCTTATGAATAGATCAAAAACAATTTTATTTCCGTTGATGAGAGATATAAAAACGATACCTCCAACAATTTCAATAATTAATTATTTAGCTTCAAGAGGATATAAAATTGTCTTATTCACTTATCATACGGAAGTAAAATTTGAATTTTCTAATATTCACTTAATACAACTTAAAAAGAAACCTTATCCAATTGGTTTACTTAAGAGAATTGCGGCTAAGATTTATTTTCACTTAAAATTTTATCGGTTTTTATTTAAGCATAAACACGCTGTTAATATTATATGGTTGGGGGCACCGGATGTTATCGGAATATATGGTTTTAAAGGGGCAATAAAAGTAGTCTATCAATTTCATGAATTGGAACAGCATAGATTTAATTCTTGTAGGAAAGCAGATTACCTGGTTGTTCCTGAAGAAAATAGAGGTTGGATTACTTACTTCTTAGCCAAGTTAAAAACAAAACCATTATTGTTACCAAATATTCCAAATTACGGAGGCTTTAATATCTCAGAAGATAAAGAAATAACTGCATTGAAAAATATGGGAAAAATAACGGTTCTTTACTCCGGCTTAATAGATAATAAAAAAAGAAGTTTAAAAGAATTAGTAAAAGCATTTGACTTTTTGCCGGCAAAATACGTGCTAGTAATTATTCCCTCATTTGTTAAAGTTCGTAATGATTTAGAAGATTTAAAAAAATATGTAAAGAGTTTGAACTTAAGTGGCAGAGTTGTGTTTTTAAATTCCAGAATGCCGCCAAACCACCTGAATACCATTGCTGCAGCGGATATAGGGATTGGTTTTTATAGTGCAACTTCTCTTAATAACGTTTATGCAGCTCCAAACAGATTGTATGAATTTGTTAATTTTGGTACCCTACTGATATTGCCGGATTTTCCTGCATTTAAAGCTCTATCCGGAGTATTTCCCTATGCTGTAAATGTAACGGATATATCCAATCCTAGAGAAATATCAGTAATTATTGAAGATATAATGCTAAATATAAATAAGCAAAAAAATCACTATCTTCATTTAAAAAGATTGAAGGGAACTATGAATATTTTGCAAGAAATGTAGAAGAAAAAATATTTTTATCTTGAACAAATAAAAAAACAATTGAATATCAGGTTCAAGACAGAAAAGCGGAGAGTCAAAATGGAGCCTGTATGGTTTATTTAATTTAGTAGATTAAAATGACAAAAAAAATACTTTTAACAGGCTATATAGGGAGAGAAAACTTCGGAGATGATTTATTATTAAAAATAGCTCTGGACAACATTAAAAAGATAAAAAATAATGAAGTTTATTGTATAGTTCCTGAAACTGTAGACGCACTTTATCTATTACAGTATTACCCGAAAATTAAAATAATAAGATATAAAAAAACAATACCTGTTTTTTTCTACAAAAGTTTTGATAAAGTATACTTTATTGGCGGCGGTGTTTTCTTTGATTACGGAAAGGAAATAAATACTAAGAATTATTTCAAGAGAAAGATTTCTAATTATTTAAGATATAATATTCCAAAATTATTAGGTACTAAATATGCCGGAATAGGTATTGGTATAGGACCTTTTATAAATAAAAGATCACAATCCATATACCAAAGTATGTTAAAAAATTTTGATTTTTTAGGAGTAAGAGATCAAAAATCTTATGAGTATGGAAAATTGTTTGATTTAAAAAAAGTTTATTTAGCTAATGATTTGAGCCTATTGCTAAGGAATGAACTTACTGCTCTTAAGCGATCTAAAACAGCATGTAGTGTCATTATATGTCCAAGGTCGTATAAGCATTACAAACCCTATGAAAAACATCTGGAAGTTCTGATGAAATTCTCTGAACACTTATTAGAAAAACAATATCAGGTAAACTGGTGCTTTTTTCAATCTGAAGAAGAGAAAATAATGGAGAAACTCGAATCTAAAGGTATACTTTCTACTGTTTGGAATCCGTATAAAATGACAATTATGGATTTTGTATCCCTATTTAAGAATGCCAGTATAGTTTTTACCAGTAGAATGCATATGGTTTATGTGGCAGGACTTTTGGGAATAAATACTGTCTCTATCAGAGTTGACCCAAAGTTGGAATATGCTGCAAGACTTTTTAATAGAAAACCGAAGATACTAGATCCTTTAACAAATTTGGAAGAGTATATAGGATGTTTAGGCTCTAAATTTGAGTTTGACGATGAGAAATTCGAGAGAGAATATAATTCGGTTATTTCGGTAAGTGAAAAGATGAAAGATTGGTTGGCAAAATGAAGATACTCCTCAAGCTTTTTTCATTAAAACTAATTGCTTCTCTTCTTGGAGTTTCAAATACGAAGCATATAGTTCATACCATTGAAAATATTGAGCATGCTCACGACTTTATCAGTTGGTAAAAATGAAAACACTCTTAAAGCTTTTTTCTTTTAAGCTCTTAACTTCATTACTAGGTCTTTTATACTCGATTCTATTAGTTAGATATTTTGGAGCTTCCAGGAATATAGAAATCTATTTTGCAGCACAGGGTTTGGTTTATATGGTTACTTCTTTATCGCAAGGAGGGCAGTTGGCAGAAGTTTTTCTACCCGAATATCACAAATTAAATACTATCCGAAAAGGATTAGGTTTTGAGGCACTATCTGTCATCCTAAATAGGATATTCTTATTAGGAACTGTTATTATAGCCATTATTTTCATATTTGCTTCATTCTTTATTCAATTATTAGTACCAGGGTTTTCAGAGGAAGATAAAGAACTTTCAACCCTTATTTTTAGAATCCTCTTGCCTTATTTGTACCTTCAACTATTTAATTCTTTTTTTATGATAGTATTAAATGCTGAGAAAAAGTTTGGAAGAGTAGAATTTTTAAGTGTGGTAAATTATATAATTAACATTCTAACAATATTAGTGTTTTATAAATCTCTGGGAATTTGGGCATTGGTACTTTCCTTACTATTAGGTAAGGTAATCGAATTCTTTTTTTACGTATATCAACTATATAGAATAGAGTTTAGACACTCATTTAAGCTAACAATAAAAGATTTTGATCATAAATCGTTTTTTAAGACAATGAAGAGTACGTTGTCATATGTAGGAGCTACTCAAATTCTTTCCATTACTTTTACATCTACTATCTCTTTTTTACCAGAAGGAACTCTGGCCATTTTCAAATATTTGCAGAACCTGAGTAATAAAATAAAGAACTTGTTCATACAACCTTTCTTAACTATTTTCTTCACACGTTATTCTTTATTGATGCAAAATTCCAAATCTGTTTCGTATGAATTCAAGAAGAACATGATCAGTATACTAAATGTGAATATCATAGTTATTATTGGAAGTATTTTGTTAGGATATTATGGGATTGACTTTATATGGGGTGGTGAAAAATTTAACGAAGATAATGTAGCACTAGCATATATTTTTTTACAATTTAATATAGTTGCGGTTTTGATAGGAAGTATCGGGGGGATTTATAGAAAAATGGCGATTTCTAATCACCTTGGAAAAAAACCTATATTCTTATTGGGTCATATCGCAACTGTTGTCAGCAGTGTTTTGCTATGTATTGGTAGCCCAATTTAAAATTCAAGGATTACTATTTATTAAACCATTAAATACATTTTTAATGGCTTTAGCAAGTTATTTTGTTTATAAAAAGGTAGAAAACCCTATCAGGTACTCATTTCTAAGCGGTAATAATTTACTGTTGTTGCTCATGATAGTTGTGGCCTGGCTGCTACATGTCTTTATAGAACAATTATCATTCGAAAGTATTACATATAAAATAGCATTGTTACTTGTATTTGTCAATGTATTATCTGTCAGATCAGTGTATTTGATTTATAAGACATTTAAATAAGTAAAATGTTAGTAATAATCGAATTACAGAAACAGGACATGGTTAAATAATAAAAAATTTGAATCTATTATATTTAGGTTATTTTTGGGGTGTAAAATCAACTAAAAATAACGAATGCTTATGGGTAAACTCAAAATAATTTCTTCCTTTAATGCGTGGGTTGTAGCTCTTTTCTTCTATTTTGTCAATAGAGTTTTATCCCATATTCCTTTTCATGTAATTAGAAATATATTTTACTACCGATTACTGGGAAAATGTGGAAAAAACAATACGTTTTTGATGGGACTGGAGCTACGTAAACCTTCAAACATTTCTATGGGAAGCAATAATATAGTCAATAGAAATGTGATGCTGGATGGAAGAGGAGGTAAGTTAACCATTGGCAGCAATGTAGATATTGCTCAGGAAACCAACATTTGGACTCTTGAACACGATGTTCATGACGATTATCACAAAGACTTGGGCGCGGATGTAATTATTGAAGATTATGTATGGATTGCATCCCGTGTTACCATTTTGCCAGGAGTTACTATAGGAAAAGGAGCAGTAGTTGCATCAAACTCAGTAGTTACAAAAAATGTAGAGCCCATGAATATTATTGGAGGTATTCCTGCTAAGAAAATTGGAATGAGAAAAAGCGGCTTAAAATACTTTTTAAACCACAGACCTTTGTTTCAATAGTATTAAGGCATGATATTTTTAAAATAAAAGATGAATAAATCGAAACGTATTCGTATTTTTTGTTTACCCGTAGCTGGTATCGAAAACCCTTATCAACACCTAATGATAGAAGGACTAAATTCTTTCCAAAAATTAGATGTTTCTTTAGGAATAAATAATCGATTCTTAGGTATATTTTTAACAGTTGCTAAATATAAACCTGATTATATCCATTTTGACTGGATAAATTCTTATTACTACAGAAGAACATTTTTTCTTACACTTCTAGGTATTCCAATTTTCCTTATCCAAATAATTATAGCTAAGTATTTATACAAGGTAGCATTGGTCTGGACTTTACATAATATAAGACCACATGATTCAAAACACATAATAATTCATAAATTATGCAGACGTTTTTTTGCAAAACATGTAAAATGGATAAGAGTTTTTTCTAAAGATTCGATAAAAAGAGCAGAAAAAGAATTGAATGTAAAGGATAAATTTTTTGTATGCCCTGAAGGATCTTATGTGTCTTATTATAAAAATAATTCGGGTAAAAAAGAAAGTAGAAAGAAATTACAAATAGATGAAGGTGCTTTTTTATACCTGTATTTAGGGTATATAAAGCCTTATAAGGGCATCGAGGATTTAATAAAAGTGTTTGAAGAGTTAAAAACATCTTCTAAAAAATTGATCATAGCAGGAAACCCCATTAATAAAGAGTACTTTCATGAAATTTATAAGGATGATGATGATATTATTTTTATAAATAGATTTATTAATAATGATGAGTTACAATATTTCTATAATGCGTCGGATATTATTGTTTTACCTTTTAAGAAAATTGAAAATTCTGGGTCTACCATTCTGGCAATGGGTTTTAAAAAGCCGATCTTAGCACCTAATATTGGGGTTTTGAAAGATCGGTTAAAACATCAAAAAGAATTGCTTTATAAAAACAATATTAAAGAATCATTTGAAGCATTAAAAAAATATAATGATAGAGATTTAAAAGAAATAGGAATGGAAAACTTTAATTCCTTGAAAAAATATAAATGGGAAGATTTTGCGAAATATTTTTATGATAAATAATATAAGCGTATCATTTCATTGATTTTTATACTATCAACTATATTTGAGACCAGTCAAGATGAGTTCTATTGAAAAATGGATTATTTACATTTCATCTATAATAACAATGTAAAATATTTACTTTAGTTTTGCTGTAATGAAAAAACAGTCGTAATCTGCTTTATACTATTTTTGAATAAAAAGTTGTAAAAGAATCGCAAATAAATTAAAATGCAAAAATTAATTTCTATTCTTATACCTGCTTATAATGAAGAAGAAGTCATTCATCTATTTTATAAAGAGGTTTGTAAAGTAATCAATCAAATAGATAAAGCTAAATATGTTTTCGAATTTCTGTTTGTAAATGACGGCAGTACAGACAATACACTTAAGATATTGAATGAGCTAAGGAGTAAAGACTATAGAGTTTGCTATGTAGATCTCTCCAGAAATTTTGGAAAAGAAATAGCTTTAATTGCTGGTTTTGAGAATGTTAATTCCAAAAGCTAGGCTGTTATTATTATGGATGCAGACCTTCAAGACCCCCCTGGTTTAATTAGTCAAATGATTATTGAATGGGAAAATGGATATCAGGATGTTTATGCAAAAAGATCCAGTAGGAAAGGAGAAACTTTTTTAAAGAAAAAAACAGCCTATATATTTTACAGAATCATTTCTTTTTTCTCAGACTTTCCTGTTCAAAAGGATACAGGTGATTTTAGATTATTAGACAGAAAAGCATTTGAAGCAATTAAATCATTTAAAGAATCCCAACGATACACAAAAGGATTATTTTCATGGATAGGTTTTAGAAAAAAAGAAATATTATTTGAAAGAGATAAAAGAAAAGCCGGAACTACCAAATGGAATTATTTTAGTTTAATCAATTTAGCCATTGAAGGTATTACGTCCTCTACTACAAAACCACTGCGATTAGCTATAATAACGGGTTTTATTATTTCTTTATTATCATTTGTATTATTATTTAAGGTAGTCATAAAGAAAATTTTATTTGGAGAGTCGATACAAGGATACTCTTCTTTAATAGCAGTTGTACTATTTCTTGGAGGTTTACAATTGTTAAGTTTAGGATTAATCGGAGAGTATTTGGGAAGAGTTTTTCGTGAAACAAAAAACAGGCCGCTATATTTTTTAAATAAGAAGGAAGTAAATGAAGATTAAGCAAATATATTTTCAAATTTCACTAATCATTATTGCTCTCTTGGTATCTTTTTTTTTAGGGAAAAATAGCAGGATGAGTGATAATTGGATGGGACCATTTCTTTCCGGAGCAAATAATTTAGAATTTGCAGGTAGTTTTGAAATTGATTTAAATGAAGTGAAACATTTTAAATCACTTGATATAGATCAGCAAGATAGTTACAAATTTAAAGGAGAAAATAATTTAGTACATTATAACCATAACCCCATAGGGTATGTATATTTGATTAAAATTGCCACTATAGTATTTCCTTTTTTGGGAGATCAACTAGCTGTTATTTTATTACAATGTATGGTTTATGTTCTTATAAATTTGTTATTTCTTAATTTAAATACTTTTAATAAAAGGCAGAGGTGGTTATTTTTTATTTTATTTTCAATAAATCCAATTGTTTTAAAATTTATTCCATTTAACTTCTATTATTTCTGGCAAATAATACCCACTGCATTATTCGGATATGTACTATTAGCAAGCAAGCCCAGAAGAGCATTTGTTATCCCATTAATAATCTTATTACCTTTTATACTGTTAACCAGACCAACTGTTATAGTAAGTTTACTATTCGTTTTTTACGTATTATATAAGCAATTTAATTATAGTTTTTCTTTAAGATGTTTACTTTTTACTTTCCTAGTAAGTTATATGTTATACCAACCTACAAAGAAAAATGTATGGCATACGGTTTATGCTGGTCTTGGAGCTTATCAAAATGAATATGGAATTAAGTTAAGTGATAAAGCTCCATATAACCTTTATGAAAGGATAACAGGAGAAAAATTAGTAGCATCAGTTGGAGGGAATTATTATGAAGAAGAAGTTATTGACAAATATACTGTAATAACGAAAGAAGAAGTTATAAAAATTTTCAAAGAAAATCCTTATATATTTATAAAGAATGCATTTATAAATACGCTGCAAGGTTTCTCTTTTGGTTATTTTAATAGGAACATAGATTATATAAATTATTTTATTTCATTCATTGGGTTTATCTTTTTAGTATTCCTTTACTATAACAAACTGTATACTTGGATAATATTTATACTTTTTACTGTAGGTACATTTACTATATATTATCCACCGATTCCTGCTTATATGTTTGGTAATTACTTACCGATTGTTTTAAGCTTAACTTTAATTAAAAGAATTAAAAAAAACAATTTAATAAATAGCTATAGAAAAAGTTTTTCAAACAAAAAAATTAAAGGTAAGTATTAACTAAAAATATAGTTATAGAGTATATACTAAGTAAATGCGGTCTATTTATAAAAATATTATCTTTCAAAATTTAGTTATAAATGTATTTCTGGTGATATTCTCTTATGGGCTTGCTTCGTTAACAGGTTTGGCTAGTAATGCTGTTTTTCAACCTCTAAAAGTAGCATTCTTAGTATACTCAATGATTAAGTTGTATGGAAAATATAATTACGATAGTGTTTTGAAAAAAACATATATTTTTAGTGCATTGATCATTTTTTCATGTTTTTTTAGCGTAAACCCGGTAGCATCATTAAAAAGAGCAACTACATTGATTTTCCCTCTAATTTATATAGGGGTATCTTTAAAAGTATTATTTAATAAATATCCCTACAAAACAATACTCGATGCCATTATAGTATCCATAAGGTGGATTTATCTAATACCATCCTTATCATTCTTTTTATTTGGAGGAAATTTAGATGAAGAAGATATATATGGAGAAACAATTGGTGCATTTGTATCAAATCATTATGGGTGGGCATCATTTATTTACATAATGTCTCATTTTTATCTGTTGCAAAACAGAAGAGCAAAAATAGTTTCTGTATGGACATTATTTTTAATAGCCAATCTAGGATTATTGATTATTTCAGGAAGTAGGAGTAGCTTACTTAGTTTATTCATAGGTGTACTTATATGGTTGCTTTTTAAAAGAGGTAATTTTATGTTCAAGGCAATGGCAATATTTATACTGTTAATTTTATCAACAACAATTTCAAATCCAGATTCGGCATTATCCAAAAGAATTAATAAAACCAAATATCAAATAGAAAGTACAAAAGGGGTAAAAGGAGATGATTACTTGTTAAACTCAGCCGAAAATGTAGATGCAAGAATAGCATCTAGAAGTATAGGAGTAATTATATTTGAACGTAATCCTCAACTATACTTTACCGGGCAAGGAATTTTTCAATTTAAAGAGGCTATACAAAAATATATGCCAAGTATTAGTGTTGAATATTTTAAAAGCGGAATTCACAATTCCTATTTGGAAATTTATTTTGGTTGTGGAGTATTGGTATTTATTTATTTTATTTGGTATTTTACAATTAAACCTTTAAGTATTTACTATAAACACCTGAAAGATAGTTTGCATATGTATTTGGGAGTAGTTATAATAATACCTTTTTTTGAATCAAATATTACCGGAGGGCAATTTTTGTTTTTTCCTTGGTTTATATTAGTTTTTTTTATGCTATATGTGGGAAAACTTTACTATAAGAAAACTATAAAGAAATATGGAAAATGAAACATTCACGACTAATTTTTAGACATACAGCGGAATGATTATCAATTTCACAAATTACTGTTTTTTTAGTAAGCTGTAAAATTATAAACATATGAAAAAAATTCTATTTTCAACTACAAGTTTTGACCACATAGATAATGGACCAGCATTATTTGCAAATTTAGCTTACAAAAATTTTCATAATAATAAAGAATTTGATGTAAGAATTTTGACTGAAGATGTATGTGATCATAAACTTGATGATAGAATATACAAGGTCAAATTAAAAAAGAATAGGTTTAATGAATCTTTTTATCAGTTTATACGGATTTTTTACTATCACAGGGAAGCAAAAATTATTAGCAAGATATTCAATTATGATATACTGGTGTATAATAATGCGTTTACTGGTTTTTTAAGTGCTCTTTTTTTCAAGAAGAAAGTTGTTGTTATGATTAATGATGACAATAATATGACCCATAAGTACAAAAAAAACAATTACAAATTATATGTAAAGTTTCAAATATTAAGGTGGTTGGAGAAAGTAACTGCTAAAAAATCATTTAAAGTTATAGTAAACTCCAATTTTTTAAGAGATGCTCTTGTAAAGGAGTATAAGATACCAAAGAATAAAATATTTAAATTATATAAGGGCATTCCCCTTTCAGATTATACTTACAGAGAAAGATTAGAAATGAAAAAACCTGTAGAGGTACTTTTTGTGAAAGCAGATTTCATTAGAGGAGGATTATTAGAGGTTATAGAGGCAATTTCTCTTATTAAAGAGATAGAATTTAGACTAATAATTATAGGACCTCAATTAAAGTTTAAACCTTTTATTTTGGATTCTTTAAAAGAAAAAAAAATAGACAATTACGTCTTTTTAGGTCCTCAATCGCCAAAAACTGTAAAACAATATTTGAACTCAACTGATATATTTTGTGTACCCTCAAAAAAGGAAGCTTTAGGAGTTGCTAATATGGAAGCACTAGCTTCAGGGCTTCCAGTAATTTCAACTAATATTGGGGGAATACCAGAGGTGTTAAATAATGGAAAATGTGGTTGGATAATTCGACCAAATGACCCGTTGGTGTTATCAGAAGCAATAAAAGAATGTATATTCAATAATGAATTAAGAATAAAGAAAAGTATTGAAGGGCATAAGTTTATCCAAAAATTTGATTCCAGACACCTTATTAATAACTTTAGTAAATTATTAGATAAATGCCTTTAAAAAGAAAGCAAAGGATTCTCTATATGTCAACCAATGACGGCTCTGATATGCGTATTAATAAAGAAATAAGAACATTGTCAAAAGTAGTCGATGTCTATTTTCTGGGAGTGGGTAATTATTCCGAGCATAACTATGCCAGAGATAATTGCAGAGAATTCATACTGATAGAACACAAAAGAAATTCGGTAAAGGCTATCGTTTTACATGTTTTAAAATTTTTGAAACTTCAAAGGAAGCATAAGTTTCACTCTATACACATTATCAATGAGCAATTGATGATCTTTTTTTACCTCTTTTTATTTCAAAAAAATGCGGTCTTGGATCTGTTTGATTCTATCTTTTTAAAGCTTAGCAAACCCAACGAAAAATACAGATTTCTTAAAAAGTTGATCTATGCACCCGCTAATACGGTTCTTGTTACTGATGAAAACAGGAGAACCCTGATGCCAGAGTTCATAAAAAAGAAACTAATTGTACTGGAAAACTACCCTTATGTTTTTAGAGAAAGCAAGAAAAAGAAAACACCGTACATAAAAATCCTTTACAATGGCTCATTAAGTACTTCCAGGGGAACGGGAATCCTCAAAGATTTGGTCAACAGTAGCCAAGAAGTTAAAGTGATTATGGCCGGTTGGCTTAACGATCAGGATACGATAGATTTTTCCAAACACCCATCTGTAGATAATAGGGGAACCATAACACAATCGGAGGCAACAAGAGTTGCCGCTGAAGAAGCAGATTATATTATGTGTTGTTACGAACCCAACAATCAAAATAATATCAATGCCAGTCCTAATAAAATTTTTGATGCAATTCAAACAAATACACCAATTATTATAAATAGTGAAGTGAAAATATCTAAGTTTGTGGCGGATAAAAAAATAGGCATTGTAATAGATTCATTTTATCAATATGACAGTGAAAAAATGATTAAAATGTTAAAAGAAAAAAAAGGAACATTTGCCTTTGATAAAGATAGTAAAAAGAAATATTCATGGGAGAATATAGAGTCAAAGTTATTAGCCGCTCACAAATTAATCTGAGAGAATGAAACAAATTATACAAGACCTTAAAAAAGGAGACACCATTTTAGAAGAAGTGCCAGTGCCCAGAATTAAAGCGGGGTCTGTGCTTATAAAAACTACTCGAAGTTTAGTTTCTTTAGGAACCGAGAGAATGCTGGTTGATTTTGGAAAAGCAAATCTTATTCAAAAAGCCAAACAACAACCGGACAAGGTAAAAATGGTACTGGATAAAATTAAAACCGACGGTTTACGACCTACATTAGAAGCCGTTTTCAACAAATTAGGACAACCACTTCCCTTAGGATATTGCAATGTAGGTAAGGTTGTCGCAGTAGGAAAAGGAGTACAGGAATTTTCTGTAGGAGATAGAGTTGCTTCCAATGGAAACCATGCAGAGTTTGTTTCAGTTGCTAAAAATTTAGTTGCTAAAATTCCAGACAATGTAACCGATGAAGAAGCTACATTTACCGTAATCGGATCCATTGGGTTGCAGGGAATCCGATTGTTAGATCCAACTTTCGGAGAAACTGTTGTAGTGGTTGGTTTAGGATTGATCGGATTGGTTACTGCCGAGCTTTTAGTTGCCAACGGATGCAATGTGATCGGTTTCGATTTTGACAACGAAAAAATAAGAATTGCCAAAGAAAAAGGAATTACGGCTATTAATCCATCAGAAGGAACAGACCAGGTAAAATTTGTAGAATCTATTACCAATGGAGTTGGAGCAGATGGAGTTATCATCACAGCATCCAATAAAAGCAATGAGATTATTTCTCAATCAGCTAGAATGTGCCGTAAAAGAGGTCGCGTTGTTTTGGTTGGAGTGATTGGTTTAGATATTAGTAGAACTGATTTCTATGAAAAAGAAATTACTTTTCAAGTTTCTTGCTCATACGGTCCAGGACGATATGATGAAAATTACGAACAAAAAGGACAAGATTATCCTATTGGATTTGTACGTTGGACAGAAAAGAGAAATTTCGAAGCCATTTTAAATACCATATCCAAAGGATCTCTTAATGTAAAACCTTTAATCACAGATCGAATACCATTGCGAGAATATCAGAAGATACATGGCGATATGAGCAATTCTAAATCTATTGCAGCTATTTTAGAATATGCATCAGATACAGAGATAATTTCTTCAATTCAAGTCAGTGAAAAATCCTTTGAAGAAAAAAAAGGCGTTATTGGAATTATTGGAGCAGGCAACTTTACAAGCTCAACAGTAATGCCTAATCTCAAAAAAATAAACGCAAATGTAAAATATATAGCAAGCTCAGGCGGATTGTCATCAACAATTATGGCTAAGAAATACGGTATTGCAAAATCAACAACCAATTATCAGGAAATGCTAGAAGATGAAGATGTTGATCTGGTTTTCATCACTACTCAGCACAATACCCATGCAAGAATGGTTGTAGAAGCCATCAATGCAGGCAAAAGTGTTTTTGTAGAAAAACCACTGACATTAACAGAAGAAGAATTATTTGAAATCATTGCGGGTTATGAAAAAAACAACGTAACCATTTCTGTCGGCTTTAACCGTAGGTTTGCTCCGCTTGCAATCAAAATGAAGAAAGCATTGGGAAATGATACCACACCGGTAAATATCATCGCAACGATGAATGCAGGGTTCATTCCCAAAGACGTTTGGGTGCACGATATGGAACTCGGGGGCGGAAGAATTATTGGTGAAGCTTGTCATTATATCGATTTATGTTCATACTTAGCTGGATCAAATGTTACTGCTGTTTGTATGAATGCCATGGGAACCAACCCAAAAGAAGACACAGACAATGCCAGTATTTTACTGAAGTATGAAAACGGCTCTACCGCGGTAATCAATTATTTTGCAAACGGTAGCAAGTCTTACTCCAAAGAAAGAGTTGAGGTGTATTCTCAGGAAAGAACATTGGTCATGGACAATTGGAGAAAACTAAAATTCTATGGATTCAAAGGAGCTAACAATTTTTCAGGTAAACAAGACAAAGGACATTTTAATCAATTTCAATCGCTGATTGATCAGCATAAAAAAGGAGGACATGCGATCATTCCATTTCAATCCATCGTAAACACAACTAAAGCATCCTTTGCAGCTATTACCTCATTGAAAGAAGGAAAATGGATTGAGTTATAATTTTTAATTTTGATTAGAATAAAACTATGATAAAAAAAATAAAAAAAGGTTATAACTTAATCTCAAACATGGGATTAAGTTATCTTTTTTTTAAAATATTTTATGTTTTTAAGAGTAAAACAGGGTTTCTAAAAATTACTTTTCCAACTCACCCAAAGTTTCAAAAATACATAAGTCTGGAGGAATGGAAACAGAATATGCCTCCTTTCTTTTTTTATGGTAAAAAAATCAATGGATTAAAAAAGGATGAAAACCCCGTTCTATTAGATAATTATCTCAGTATTAAAAAAGGAGCTCTCACTTTTTTTAATAAGCTGAAGTTGGACCTCGGTGAGGAATATGACTGGTTAACAAATCCGTCTACAGGTTACAAGTATGATATTGGTAAACATTGGTCTGAAATAGAAGACTTATCAAAAGAGGCTGGTGATATAAAATATGTATGGGAAAAAGCCAGATTTTCTTACTTATATGATATTATAAGATACAACTACCATTATGAAGAGGATCAATCTGAATTTGTTTTTAATCAAATAGAAAATTTTATTGATAACAATCCAATAAATAAAGGACCTAATTACAAATGTAGTCAAGAAATTAGTCTAAGAACTCTTAACTGGGTTTTTGCATTATACTATTACAAAGATTCTCGGTTTTTAACAGAAACACTTTTTGCTAAAATAATGTATGTTGTTTATTGGCAGATACATCATGTTTACCAGAATATTCATTTTTCTAGAATTGCTGTAAGAAACAATCATGCAACTATGGAAACAATGATGCTGTATTTATCAGGTAAGTTGTTTCCCTTTTTTCCAAACGTAAAAAAATGGAGTAGAAAAGGGAAAAAGTGGTTTGAACAAGAAATAGCATATCAAGTTTATGAAGACGGCACATATCTACAGTTTTCGATGAATTACCATCGAGTGTTAGTTCAACAACTAACGTGGGGAATTCGATTATCGGAACTCAATGGCGATTTGCTTTCAAAAATTGTATACGATAGGGCAAAAAGGTCATTAAATTTCTTAGATACCTGTATGGATCCGGTAAGTGGTAAGCTTCCAAACTATGGTTCAAATGATGGTGCATTGTTTTTTAAGCTAACAGATTCTGATTATCGAAATTATAAAAGCCAGTTAGACGATTTAAGAGCAGTCTTATACAACTATGCTTATTTTGATTACGAAAGTGTATTCTGGTATGGGCTCAATCCTCAAAAGATTGAATATGAACAACCGAAGCCCGTTAGCACCTTTGAAAAAGGAGGGTATTATATCATTCAGGAAGAAGGTATAAAAACATTTATGAGGTGTGGTACTTATAAAGACAGACCTTCACAATCAGATAATTTGCATTTGGATCTATGGATAAATGGTGAAAATTTATTGAGAGACTCAGGAACTTATAAATATAATACACATCAAGATTTATTGAACTATTTTGGCGGGTGTAGTGCACATAATACGGTAGGAATAGAAGATTACGATCAAATGCTAAGAGGCAGCAGGTTTATTTGGTACTATTGGGTTAAGAAAGCAAAAGCAAGTTTGAAAAGAGAAAGTGGTTATTTTATGTTTGAAGGAAAAATAAATGCCTTTAGACATGTAGGTAGTAATATTGAACATATTAGGAAGATAAAAAAAGAACAAGGACAAAATAAATGGGAAATTACTGATATTGTTAAAAATAAAAAAGATAATGTAATCTATCAATATTGGCACTTACATCCTGATTATATTGATGCAATTAAAATCATAACAAAAGATGAAGAAGGGATTGAAATACAACCATTAATAGAAGAAAGATGGTATTCTAGCTATTATGGTATAAAAGAGGCATCAATTAGAATTACATTTGCTACTCAAACAAATATTTTCAATACAGAGATTAAGATAGATACTTAATGAGAATACTACTAATTCATCAATACTTTTTGGAAATAGGAGAAGGAGGTGGATCCAGGTTTAATCAAATGACACAAACTTGGGCTGATCTTGGTCATGAAATTGAAGTATTGGCAGGAATGGTTCATTATTCAACTGGGGAAAAAACTGAGAAATACAAAGGAAAGTGGGTACATAAAGATACACAATTTTATCGCAATGTAAATGTCATAAGATCTCATGTGTCGGAGAGTTACAACATAAGTTTTTTAGTGAGGCTGTGGGCGTATTTTTCATTTGTTTTTTCAAGTATTTACGCTGGATTATTCATGACCAAAGGAAAATATGATATCATTATAGCGACTTCTCCCCCTCTTTTTGTTGGAATTACTGCTTACATTTTATCAAAATTAAAACGCACACCATATGTTTTTGAAATAAGAGACTTATGGCCAGAATCAGCAATAGATACTGGGGTTTTAAAAAATAAAACTGTTATAAAACTTGCTTATTGGTTTGAAAAATTTATCTATAAAAAAGCAAAATTAATTAATGTATTGACACCAGCTTTTAGAGATGAACTTATCAAAGAAAAAAAAACAGTTGCTAAAAAAGTGATTTTTATACCAAATGCAGCTGACTTTGAGTTGATGGAGAAAATTCAAGAAAATTTTGATGCAAAGAAATTTAAGAAAGAATTAGGGCTAGCCAATAAATTTGTTATTACCTATGTTGGTGCTCATGGCGTAGCCAATCATTTGATACAAATAATTGAGGCTGCAGATCGTTTAAGAGATACACGTGTTATTTTTCAACTTATAGGAGATGGAATGAGAAAAAAAGTATTGGTCGCTGAAGTAAAAAAACGTAAACTAGATAATGTAATATTCAGAGATTCGGTCGCTAAAAAAGACATTTTTAAATTTATTCTGGCTTCAGACATTGGCACATCTGTATTAAAAAATGTAGATACCTTTAAAACTATATATTCGAATAAAACATTTGACTATATGTCATGCAAAAAACCAATATTATTAGCTATTGATGGAGTTTCAAGACAATTAGTAGAAGAAGCTCAATGTGGTATATATGTAGAGCCAGAAAATATTGATGCTATTGTAAAAGGAATAAAAACCTTTATTAATTTTAAGGATGAAGAAATTAGAAAAATAGGAGAGCGCGGCTATGATTTTGCCAAAATACATTTTGATAGATGTAAATTGGCTGAAAAGTACATAGTAGAAATACAAAATATTTTAAAGTAATGTACCGTCATTTTTTTAAAAGAACTTTTGATTTTATAATATCCTTAATAGGACTTGTAGTATTGAGTCCGTTTTTTTTAATTGTTTTTTCATTGCTGTTGATTAATAATTATGGTAAACCTTTCTTTTTTCAGAGGAGGCCGGGAAAGGGTGAAAAAATATTTAAAGTAATTAAATTCAGAACCATGAGTAATGAAAAGGATAAATATGGAAAGTTATTACCTGATAAGGATAGGTTAACCAAGTTAGGTATATTTGTACGAAAAACATCGCTAGATGAAATTCCTCAATTGGTTAATGTCTTAAAAGGAGAAATGAGTTTAATTGGCCCCAGGCCGCTACTAATTGAATATTTGAACCTATATAATGAAGAACAAAAAAAACGGCATCTTGTTAAACCTGGGATTACTGGTTGGGCTCAAGTTAATGGGAGGAATGCAATTAACTGGAAGAAAAAATTTGAATATGACGTTTGGTATGTTAATAATTTGAGTTTACTATTAGATATAAAGATTTTTTTTAAGACTATAACTAAGGTTATGAAATTAGAAAATATAAATACTAACAATCAAGCAACAACAATAAAATTTAAAGGAAATGAATAACTTCTGTTTATTTGGTGCTGGAGGCCACAGTAAAGCGGTTAAAGATATATTGTTAAGTAATCAGATGATTATTGATGCATTAATTGATGATGATTTTAATTTGAATGTTGTAGCAGGTATACCAGTTTTATCCCCAGATAAAGTTAAAGACTTTAGAAGTCACAAATTTATTATTAGTATAGGTGATAATACAATTAGAAAATTAATTTCAAAAAAACTAGATGTTGAATTTGGTACTGCCATACATAAACAAACTATAATTTCCAATAGTGTTAAAGTTGAAGAAGGAACGGTAATTATGCCTGGAGTTAACATTAATTCAGGAACTCATATTGGAAAATATACTATAATAAATACAGCTTGTGTGATAGAACATGATTGTAATATTGGTAACTTTAGCCATGTTTCACCAAGCGCAACAATAACTGGAGGTGTCATTGTTGGTGAAGATAGTAATATAGGAGCTGACACTGTAGTTATTCCAAATATAAGAATTGGAAAGTGGGCTTTTGTTGGAGCTGGTGCGATAGTAATTGACCATGTCCCAGATTATGCAGTTGTTGTAGGAAATCCTGCCAAAATAATTAAATATAATAGATATTGAAATGAAACCCAAAATCTGGTTATCATCGCCTCATATGGGAGGGAATGAATTAAAATATATAGAAGAGGCATTTAAAACAAATTGGCTAGCTCCCTTAGGACCTAATGTCTCAGGATTTGAAAGCGACTTGGAAAGATATATAGGCCAAAAATCAAATATAGCTTGCTTGTCTTCGGGAACAGCAGCAATACACCTAGCCCTTATACTATCGGGAGTTGAAAGAGGTGATGATGTACTATGTCAAAGTTTTACATTTTCTGCATCAGCCAATCCAATTGTTTATCAAGGAGCCAATCCGGTTTTTATTGATAGTGAACCGGAGACATGGAATATGTGTCCGGAGTATTTGGAAATTGCTATAGAAGATAAAATTGCAAAAGGAAAAAAACCAAAAGCTGTTATTCTTGTTCACCTCTATGGAATGCCAGCTAAAATAGATGAAATACAAAAGGTAACAAATAAATATAATATTGCTCTTATAGAAGATGCAGCAGAAGCTCTGGGTTCAACTTATAAGGGTAGAAGGTGTGGGACCTTTGGGGATTTTGGAATTCTATCATTCAATGGAAATAAAATTATCACTACTTCAGGCGGCGGAGCTTTGGTTTGCAAAACCATTGAAGAAAAAAACCAAGCTATTTTTCTATCCACTCAAGCCAGAGACAATGCACCGCATTACCAACATTCTGTAATTGGTTACAACTATAGAATGAGCAATATAGTTGCAGGAATTGGAAGAGGTCAAATGGAGGTTCTAGATAAACATATAGCATTAAGAAAAAACAATAACAAGTTTTATAAGCAGCTTTTTAGAAGTATTGATGGAGTATATGTATTTTCTGAGCCAAATCGAGATTATTTTTCTAACTACTGGTTAAGTTGTATGATTATAGATGAAAAAAAGACCGGATTCAATAGGAAAGAAGTTCGACTTGCATTGGATAAAGAAAATATAGAATCCAGGCCTTTATGGAAGCCCATGCATTTACAACCTATTTTTAAAAATGCTGACTATTACGGTAATAATGTTGCAGAAAAACTATTTGAAAATGGTTTGTGCCTACCTTCTGGTTCAAATTTAACAAAAGAAGAAAAAGACCGGATTTTAAAAGGGTTATTTCCCTTCCTATCTAAATAGAGGAGAATTTCATCATAATCTAAGCATTAGTCATAAACCTCAATTGAGGAAAAATGTGGACACATAGGTGAAAATTTGGTTATAGTCTAGGTGCAACTTTTTATACCGTTTAAATTTTGAAAGTTCCAAGTTTAAAGTTTATGAAATGCCTTGTTATACTATTTCTGACTTAAATTTACCCACTAACAATGGCCCTTTTTCGCTTATGCTTCAAAATAAAATTAAACCGTAGCCCTGCTATGTTTACCTTTTCTTTTTTACCTAATCAAAAAATGGCTGTTCTTTATTTGAGTAAATTTAAAGTCTAAATGGTATTATTACTGAAAAAAAAGTATTATTTTTTCGGGTAAAATCAAAGTACAAATGGTATTATATGCTAGATTATAACAATTTATTTTGATTTAGTTATATTTTAAATATTCTCTTATACCAAGGTTCTTTTACTGTTAAATACCCGTATCCGTAACCTCCATACCCATAACCCCCATATCCATAACTACGCCTTGGGTTTGTATCATTAAGGACAATCGCCATATTTGGAAATTTCTTTTTATTATATAATTCTTGGGGGACGATTAATAGTCTTTTATCCAGATAATTAGCTCTTACTACATACATAAACATGTCTGCATATTTACCTATTAGCAGTGTATCAGTTACTAAATTGACCGGAGCGGTATCTACGATTACTATATCATACTCTTCTTTAACAATTGTAAATAAATTTTCTACTCTTTCAGTCATTAATAATTCTGCCGGATTGGGAGGAATAACACCGGATGCGATAATATCTAAATCTTTAATTTTTGGAACTGAGAAAATCAATTCGTCCAAATTCAAATTTTCATCCGTAATATAATTTGTAATTCCCTTTCTATCCGGAATTTCTAAATATTCCTTTACTTTGGGTGCTCTTAAATCCATTCCTATTAGTAACACCTTCTTTTTGGATAATGCTAAAGTAGCAGCTAAATTAAGTGAGATAAATGATTTTCCTTCACCGTTTATTGTAGAAGTAACAAAAATAGTTTTGCTTTGTTTTCTATTACTAGCCAACATAAAATCTAAATTTGTTCGGATTAAGCGGAAAGCCTCAGCTGTACCGGAACGCACATTATTCCCAACAACAATTTTTTCTTTACTACTAGTAGATTTCGGTACATCGCCTATAAATGGTATTGATATTTCTGATTCAATATCCTGTTTATTGTGAATTTTAGTATCTAATAAATCTAAGAGATATATGATTATAAAAGGGATTAACAATCCTAACAACAGAGCTATCATATAGATCATTTTTCTATTAGGATAAACAGATGAATTGGTACCGTATGCACTGTCAATAATTTTAGCATTGGGTACTGTTACAGCTAAAGAAATATCTATTTCTTCTTTTTTTCTTAGCAAATATTGATACAAGCTACTGATAATTTCTTGTTGCCTGGCTATGTCTATAAAACCCTGTTCTTTTGACGGGAAGGCTCTGACTCTATCGAGAACTTTAGATTGTTCTTTATTTAGCTCATTAATTTGGTTTTTTAAAGAATTAGATACATTAGCTAAGCTCCCTATTAAACTTGATTTTAAGCTTTCTTTGTTATTCTCCAATTGAATCAAAACCGGATTCCTTTCTCCTGCATTTCTTCTGGTTTTTTTTATTTGAAGAACCAGATTATTGTAATTAGCAATAGCTGATGTTGCCCCTTCATCCTTAAGACCTAAGCTAGCAGGTAAAATCTCATTTTTCTCTGACTCTTTTTTTAAAACGTTCTCAATTTCTTCTGCCCAACTTAAATTAATTTTAGCTTCTGTAATTTTTTGATTGGTTTCTCTTAAAGATTCAAAAGCCAATTGAGCTACGGATGTAAGCCCTGAAAAATCTTTATTTGTTTTAAAATCTTTTACTTCTTTATCAATAATATATAGATCGTTTTCAACTTTCTCTAGCCTGTGACTTATAAACTCTTTGGTTTTTTCAGATACTTGGTTTTTATCATTTATGGCATCTGTATTGTATTGCTTAACCAACTCGTCAATGATATCTTCTGCTTTCTCTTTAACAGGATCTTCTAATGCTAGTATTAATACACTCGAATTTTTATTTACAGGGTAAATATTTACCCTGGATCGATATCTGTCTACGATTCTGTATTTTGGCGATATTCTTACAATAACTTCTGAGTGAAACCTTCTTTTTGATTTATTTTTCAGTAATTTGAATATTCCTAATTTATTATTTACAATTTCACCAAATGTATGTGATGATGTTACTTCCCCATTTAAATTAATAAACTCGTAACTTAAATCATTAATAATTTTAATATTAATTACAGTATCTTTTCTTTGAAACCGAGAGTTCTTTTCTATAAAGTCAATTTTAACCGGAGAAGAATTTTTGTATACTTCACTTTCTATTACTCTGCCTGTAACATAGTAATTCACATCCAGTTCAAGCATATCTACAACTTTCCCAACAATTTTTCTGGATTTTAAAATTTCAATTTCATTATCCGGATTATTTGCTGATGCTCCACCAACAATTCCCAAATCTTTAAATGCTTCTAATTCCGTAGACAGCCCTGATTTTTTATTATCCTTAATTAAAATTGATGCTGAAGCACTATATAAAGGTGTGACATATCTTAAATACAAAAATGCTATTCCTAATGATAAAATTCCTCCAAGGAAAAACCACTTCCAATGGCTTACATATTTTTCAATTTCAACACGAATATTCAAGCTGTCATCTTTATCAAAAGAATTTGCAATGTGATGTTGATTATCTTGCATTTGACTATCTTGTTAAAAAAACAGTAATTAAAGAAATAATAATAGAACCTAATGATATAAACAGACTTGTGTTTTGATTAGTCGCTGCTGATTGCGCTTTGGCTTTATTCGGATCTACATATATAACATCATTTTGTTGGAGATAATATACAGGTGAGGTAAATGTATTACTGGACAATAAATCTATTGTATAAAAATTCTTTTTACCATTTTCTTCTCTCGTTAAAAGAATATTACTTCTTTCTCCCGAAATATTCAAATCACCTGCTAACCCAATTGCTTCAAGTACGGTTATCCTTTCATTAGGTACTGTATATGTTCCGGGAGTTCTAACATCTCCTAAAACAGTTATTTTGAAATTTGTTATTTTAATATTTATAGTGGGGTTTTTCACATAATCTGGGTCTAGCTTCTTTTTAAACAAAAGAATCGCTTCTTCTCTGGTAAGCCCGCCAATTTTGAGTTTTCCTAGAACAGGAAAATTAATTTCACCTTTTGAATCAATTAAATAGGTTTGTTGCTGGCTAGCTCCACTAGTACTACTGGTAGCAGAAAAAGCAATTGCCGCTAAATTAAAAGGCTTAACGGCATCTATATCTAACGCTGATATCGTGATCTGCAAGAGATCATCTGGCTTGAAGATAGTTTTGTAATTGTTAGATACCTTAGATTGATCTATTGTGTCGTTTTGAAAATAGGTAATCTTTTTTTTGGACACACAAGAAACAGCTATAAAAAAAAATAGACTTAGACAAAAATATATTTTTTTCATTAAATACTTTGAATATATAATATAACCACGAAAATACATTATTCAAATTAATCCAAAGAAACTTTAGTATCCAATTTTTCGTATATCGAATTATTGGATATAAATTCCGGAGCAATTGCTTTCATTAACAGTACGTTATTATGATTGCTATTATAATTATTTTCTTTACAAAGTTTTTCTATATTAAATTTAGTATCCGGACAATTTATTTCTTTTGCCTTAGCTATCATGATTTTTTCATGGTAAGTAGGTTTTGTCTTTTCCTCATCAGAAAGCAATTCTTCATATAGTTTTTCTCCCGGCCTTAATCCTGTTACTTTAATATCAATATCTTCAGGATAACGCAATCCCGATAATTGAATCATTTTTTTAGCAATATCATATATTTTAACTGCTTTACCCATGTCAAATATATATATATCCCCTCCTTTGCCCATAGTTCCGGCTTCTAAAACCAAACTACAAGCTTCAGGGATTGTCATAAAATATCTGGTAATTTCTTTATGTGTCAGTGTCAACGGACCGCCATTTAAAATTTGCTTTTTAAACAAAGGAATAACCGAGCCGTTAGACCCTAAAACATTTCCAAATCTTGTGGTAGTATACCTGGTTTTTTTACTACTCTTACTCAAACAACTAATGTATAGCTCAGCAATTCTTTTAGAAGCTCCCATAATATTTGTTGGATTCACTGCTTTATCCGTAGAAATCATTACAAACCTATCTACCTTATATTTAAGAGATAAGTCAGCGATAATTTTAGTTCCAAAAACATTTGTTTTAATAGCTTCATATGGATTATCTTCCATAAGAGGGACATGTTTATAAGCAGCAGCGTGAAAAACTTTTTGAGGCCGATACATCTCAAAAATTTCATCCATTCTATTTTCTTCACAAATAGTAGCAACAATACTAATGATATTAATTTTTAACTCTTTTAATTCTTGCTGTAAGTCGTATAAAGAAGATTCAGCCTGATCTAAAAGAATTAATTGTTTACACCTATAATTAGCCAGTTGCCTGGTAATTTCCGAACCAATAGATCCTGCAGCACCGGTTATTAAAACTTTTTTGCCATTAACCTCTCTTTCTACAACCGGATTAATGATTTTAATAGGTGCTCTATCTAATAAGTCTTCAATTCTGATTTGCTTAATTTGACTTATTTCTAAATCGCCCCCAATCCATTTTGCCAATGGAGGAACAATTTTAATTTCCAAGCCTTTTTCTATAAGCGAATTTGTGATTTCTAAAAGATTATTAGAACTTATATTTTGAATCGAAATAATAACCTCTTTCAAACTATTTCTCGTAATAAAAGATTCATTTATTTCACTTGGTTGGTAAATTTTTACCTGATTAATTTTTTTTCCTCTTTTATTTTCATCATCATCTATAAAACCAACTACATTATAATTTGCAGCTCTGGATTTCCTAATTGCCCCATAGGTGATCATTCCTGAATCTCCGGCTCCGTAGATAAGTACATTAATAGTATCTATAAATTTGTTAGAGATCATCTCATACAGTGCTTTAAAAATAAATCTGGATAATATTAGCACAAAGATATTTATCAAGTAATGAATAATGACCACCGAAATCGGAGGCATGTAATTTTCAAAAATATTAAAAATTCTGGCAAAAAGAACGACGCCTAAGGTAATAGTAGATATTAATAAAGTCCCTATAAGAACATTATAAGCATCTCTTGTACCGGTACGCCTTATAATTCCTTTATAGGATCCGACAGCTAAAAATGAGGTCAGGCTGAAGATGGTAATAAATGGTATTTGGTATGCTAATTTTTCTTTATCGAAGTTAAAAGTAGCATCAAATCGAATGAAATAAGCAAATATAAAAGATAGTACAACCAAAATAAGATCAATAATGAGTACCACCCATTTTGATGAATGTTTATTTAGCTTTGTCAGTAAGAAATTTCTAACCATTCGGCCGGTTGTATGGCTCAAATGTACATTTTTTTTCTCACTCGGAATACCTTTATCAAGCTAATTGAAAATGAAGCACCTCAAAAAATAATTAATGGTACAAGTCCGCAATAAGAATTAAATAAGTTATTCCTGAATGTATCCAAAAAATCAAGATGAGTTCTATAAAAGAGTTTTAAATCAATTGCTAAAAAACTTGGAATTATTAGTCAATAATAGCTTCAGTTTTTTCTTATTTTTCTCTGTTACAATCAATTTCAAAAGCTTGAGATGTTTAGAGTGATGTATATCTGTTCCAACAAAATCATACAATCCTAATTTGAGCAACTTTTCACATGCTTTTCGGATATCCTTCCCATAATGGTCAGTCAGTGACAAGAAATTTAACTGAAACAAACAACCTGCTTTCTTGAGTTTATAGTAGTTATTTACATCACTGTGAAAAAAAACGTATCGCTCAGGATGTGCTAAAACAGGTTTGTATCCTTTTATATGGATATCAAAAAGTATTTCATACAGGTTTATAGGCGGACTAAAAAAAGACATTTCAACTAAGATGTAATTATCTTTTAAAGTAAGAATGTCATTATTCTGTAGCCTGATAGAAAACTGCTCATCCAACATATACTCAGCAGCAGCTCTAAAAGAAATATCATAAAACCCTCTATTTTTTAATTCAGTTTGTACCTCCTTAAGCTTGCTTTTAATAACTTTTGTAGCATTTGGATACAAATCACCTAAAACATGCGGAGTAGTAATAAAATTTTTAATTCCGTAAGAAGACATTCCGGAGATGAGCTCCATAGCGTCATTTATATCTTCCGCACCGTCATCTACACTCGGAAGAAGGTGAGAATGTATATCTACAAATGTATCATCAAACAGATGAGTAACAGGAAGTATTTTCTTTTTAAAAAACACAAAATAAATTTTACACAAATTTACATTTTTTAAAAATTTTCAAACGAAAACGATTGAGAAAATTTAATTTATTGTACATCAGAAAAGGTTATGATATATTTGACTAATTTTTAAATAAATAGCGATGATACTAATTGCAGACGGAGGCTCTACAAAAGCTGATTGGATTGCCTTGGACAAATCAAAAAATGAAGTGTTCAGAGTACGCACTTTGGGTTTAAATCCGGCCGTCGTTTCTCAGGAAGAACTTACCAATAGAATAGTGAATATGTTCCAGCTGGTTAATATTAAGGAAGAAGTTGAAGAGATTCATTTTTATGGAGCGGGTTGCGGAACCCTCAAACCGGTTGCCATCCTCAAAGAAGTGATGGAATCCATTTTTACGAACGCAAAAATATCAATTTCGGAAGATATGTTGGCGGCAGTGTATGCCACTTCAGGTAGTAAACCGGCAATAGTTTGCATTTTGGGAACCGGCTCTAACAGTTGTTATTTTGACGGTAAGGAAATGCACATGAAATTTCCTTCACTAGGCTATAGCTTGATGGATGAAGCCAGTGGAAATTATTTTGGAAAACAATTAATTCGTGATTATTACTATGAAAAAATGCCTGAAAAAATTGCTTTGGTATTTGAAAAGCAGTATAACTTAGAAGCAGACTTTATTAAGTTTAATCTGTATCGACAGCCAAACCCTAATATGTATTTAGCAACTTTTGCAAAATTTATGTTTGAGTTTAAGGAAGATAAATACGTTAAGAAGGTTATTAAAAAAGGATTTCAAGAATTTTTTAGATACCGAATTTTACCATTACAGTCCGAAAGAAAAGTACCGGTTTATTTTATAGGATCTATCGCTTTTTATTTTAGTGATATTTTGGAAAAAATCGCCAAAAAAAATAATTTGGAAATTGCAGGTGTCATTCAAAGGCCTATAGATAATTTACTCGAATTTCATAAAAAGCACATTAATTAAAAATAGTTAATAACCTTTCTAAAGCCATCCCTCTGGAACCTTTTATTAATATTGTTGCATTATTGATAGGGTTATTGGTAATATGATTTTTTAGATCAGCATAAAATTTGAATTTATAGGTAGAGGTTCGGGTTTTAAAATAATGTTCACCTACCAAATAAATATGTTTGAAATTAAGAGCGATAGCCAAATCAGCCATTTTTTGATGCTCAAAAGTAGCCTCTTTACCAAGTTCAAACATATCTCCTAAAATTAATACTTTTTTATCTGCATTTAGAGATCGAAAGCTTTGCAAGGCCGCTTCAACACTTGTAGGGTTTGCATTATAAGCATCTAAAATGATGGTATTTGTAGAAGTTTTAATCATTTGAGACCTGTTATTTGCCGGAATATAGGATGCTATGGCATCTTTTATATCTAAATGAGTTACTCCAAAATACTGCCCGACTGAAATAGCACAGGAAATATTGCTAAAATTGTAAGCCCCTGTAAGGTGTGTTTTTATACTCAAATCATCAATGGCTACCTCCAGAAAAGGATGAGAAGTAATGAGTCGAATGCGCTCTGAAAAAAATATAGTATCCATATCTTGAGTCAATACAACCTGTTTGGCATCATTTTGATTTACAAAAGCTTTTTTATGATAATTTTTGAGATACTTATACAATTCGGATTTTCCTTTAATAACACCTTCAACTCCGCCGAACCCCTCTAAATGTGCTTTTCCAAAATTGGTTATATACCCGTAATCAGGCTGTGCTACAGTACAAAGAAATTCAATCTCTTTTAGATGATTTGCCCCCATTTCTACAATACCAAACTCGGTTTCCTTATGAAAAGATAAAATAGTCAGCGGAACTCCAATGTGATTATTGAGATTACCCTTCGTAGCAGTAGTTTTAAATTTTTTACTCAACGCACAATTGATAAGTTCTTTTGTAGTGGTTTTACCATTACTACCCGTCAATCCGATAATTGGAAATGTAATGTGTTCTCGATGATATTTAGCTAATTCTTGTAGCGTAGATAGTACATTATCAACAAGAATGATAGCATTATTTGTCACATACTTTTTTTCATCTACTATGCTATAGTTAGCCCCTTTTTTCAGAGCTTCTTCAGCAAAAGTATTTCCGTTAAAATTCTCACCCTTTAAGGCAAAATAGATACTGTTTTTTCTAATTTTCCGAGTATCGGTATCAACTTTATAATGCTGAGTATATAAAGCGTATAAATTTTCTATAGTCATCTGATAAATATAAAAAAACCTCATTGGAGAACAACGAGGTTTTACCGGAACTCATTTTAAAGTTCTGTAATTTTATCTTGCCGGATTCCTGGCTCTTCTTTTTTTGTATGATAAAGGTCCGACAACGTCAGTTGCGCACCTAAACCCAATATCGTAAGTAGCCATATATTCTAACATAAATCTTCTTTGAGAAGGATCTAACCAATATTCACGATCATTCCAAGATCCGCCTTTATACACTCTGGACTCGTCACTAATAAGAGTATAGCGTTTTGCATCATCATATTTTGCAATCATCTGTCCTGTTACGGAATCTATTTTTATCTCCGGCTTAAGAGGAGAGTTATACATTCTTGGCCGGCTAAGTATATCCTGGCCATTTAAATCATAATCTTTAGATGAAAATTCATCACCATCGTTTTTACTTAGATTATCGGCAGAACTGTAATCTCTACTAAAATAAGCATCTTCTTTGGTAATAGGTATGTATTTAATTGTTCCCGGAATCTCATTAGGGACAATTTTTCCGTTTGGTAAAGTGTCATAGGATATTTTTGGAGTGCCTTCTCCTCCTACAAATACAACTTTACCGTCTTTATCAATAAATCTCTTTGTATAATAATTTCCTCTGAAATAGTTAAAATCATTAGCTTCGCTATCAATAATTTGTCTGTATACATCAGATACCCATTCGGAAACATTACCCGACATATCATATAAGCCAAACGCATTTGGAGGGTAAGATTTCACTTTGATAGGAATGTCCGAACCATCGGAACTCCAACCGGCAACGCCACTATAATCTCCATTACCTTGTTTAAAATTAGCTAGTTGATCTCCTTTGTATCTCGTAGACTTATCTCTGGTATACCTACCGTTCCAGGCATATTTTTTTCTACCCCTTACAATATTATATTCTCTGTTTTCTATAGTAGCCTTTGCAGCATACTCCCATTCCGCTTCAGTGGGTAATCTAAACTTTTGAGTAAGAATTCCGTCAAAAGAAGTTACCTGCCTTCCTGTGAAAGATCCTTTTTTAGGTCTTGACTCTCCCTTTTTTCTTATTTTCTTAACAGGCAACCCTTTTTTATATACTGCAGAATCTCCGTTAAATAATGCATAAGGATCTTCTAGATACACATCGGTATCAAAAAAATTTCGAATGGTATCCGTAGCTAAAACATTGCTTAATACCCCTTTATCAATAAGTATTTTCATATTGACCGCATTTGTTCTCCACTTACAATATTGTGCAGCTTGTAGCCAACTCACACCTACTACGGGATAATCTTTATATGCAGGATGCCTTAGGTAGTTTTCAATTAACAATTCCGTATTACCTAAACTTTTTCTCCACACTAAAGTATCTGGTAATGCTGCTTTGTAAACATGTTTGTATTGCTCTTCTTCCGGAGGGAAAACCTGTCTGATAACCTGTAAGTATAAATGGTATTCTTCATTGGTTACTTCCGCCTCGTCCAAATAAAACGAACGAACATGCATTTGTCTTGGAGTAGTATTCCAATCAAACATCACATCATCTTGCACCTGACCCATTGTAAATGTACCCCCTTCTATGGCAACCATACCGTCAGGAGTTTTTTGGCCTTTAAAAGAACCTCCGTTTAAGTAATTACCATATTTCGGATCATTAAAATTCCAACCTGTCAAGGAAGACTTACTTTTACTCTGATTACAGCTGGCTACCAGTGTAACTATCGTTAAAAAAACAGTAACTTTTAATAGGTTTTTCATATTCTATTTAAAAATAATAGGGTTCTTATTCAGCCTCGCAATTTACAACAAAAATAAAATTAAACAATAACATTTAAACTTTTTAATAACCTGATGATTACTCACCGATTTTACTATCTAACGATGCTATTTGAATTTTAGTATACCTGACATCATATAGATTAAAATATTTATTTTTAATTTTCGTTATTTGATATGTCGAACTCATTGTAAAATGAATTAGAACAATTTTTGATACCAACAAAAGCTATTTCATAGTAAATTATATCTGATAGATGAAAAAACAATTAAACTTAAATAGATGAAAGAAAGATTACTATTGGGTATTATTTTTTTAATAACATCGGCTGTATATTCTCAAAATTCGGATAGTGTATTGTCACAGGGAAACTGGTATAAATTCTCAGTAGATACGACAGGCGTATTTAGAATAGATAGAAATTTACTGGCACAAATAGGCGTTTCTCTCAATAATTTGGACCCCAGGAAAATACATATTTACGGCAACGGAGGAAACCTGTTACCCGAACGAAACAGCGATTTCAGATACGATTCCCTACAAGAAAATGCTATTTATGTAGCAGGAGAAGCCGATGGAGTTTTTGACAATACCGATTATATATTGTTTTATGCAAAAGGACCCCATGACTGGGTAGTAAACCCTGCCTCTAACTCAGCCGCACACAGGCAAAATATCTATTCTGATAAAGCATATTACTTTATTAAAGTCGATGATACGGACGGAAAAAGAATCACTACTGCAACCCCTGTAACCGAACCGACCACACTGCAAGTAACTACTTTTGATGACTATATTTTTTACGAAAAAGAAAATGTAAATTTATTTGCAATCGGAAGACAATGGTTCGGAGAAGACTTTAATGTAGAGCATGAGCGAACTTTTGTCATTCCCTTTCCAAATGTGGTTCAAAATGAAAGCATAACGGTAAAAGTAAGAGGTGTTGCCGCATCAGCCCTGGCTTCTTCCATGGATGTAAGCGTAAATGGCCAGAATGTATATAGCTTAAATTATGCACCGGTCTCGGGTTTGACATTAGCGCGTGCAGGAGACAGAACAACTACCATTGCGAATACAAACGAAAATATATCGGTTACGATTACCTATAATAATAACGGAAACCCCTCTGCAAGAGCGTATTTGGATTATATAGAAATTAAAGGAAAAAAGAATTTAATCGCAAATCAACAACAATTTGCCTTTAGAAGCTTTGATGCTGCAAATGCCGGTGGTAATGTCGTAGAATATCAAATTAACAACGCTGCAAATATTTTTCAAATTTGGGATGTATCGGACCACATCAACCCGAGAATGATAGAAAACCAATCTGCGGCAACAAATTTTACATTTAAAGAAAATGGCGGCCTGCTCAAGGAATATATATTGTTAAATCAATCCGATTTCTATACACCCGAAGCCGTAACTAATGGAAATATTGCCAACCAGAATTTACATGCATTACAGGATATTAACTATTTGATCATAACCAATAGTGAACTTTCTTCCGAGGCGCAGAGATTGGCCAGTTATCATGAAACCAATTCTAATTATACGACAAAAGTAGTACTGTTAGACGAAATATATAACGAATTTTCATCGGGCTCAAAAGACATCACGGGAATTAGAGATTTTATAAAAAGACTTTACGATACGAATACAGCCGCAGATAAAAAATTAAAATACGTATGCTTTTTTGGAGATAGCTCTTATGACTACAAAGACAGGATTGTAAATAATAATAATATAGTACCGGTTTATGAGGCTATAGAGAGTTTTAATTTAGCTACCTCCTATGTATCGGATGATTTCTTTGCAATGTTAGATCCAAATGAAGGTACTATGGTCAGTGCACATACCGTAGATATAGCCACAGGTAGAATTCCGGTAACTACCATACAGGAAGCCAGAGAGGCAGTAAATAAAATAATCAGCTACTACGGACAACAATCTTTGGGAGACTGGAGAAATGTGATCACTCTGCTTTCCGACGATATTGATGCCAATTCGGATATAGCAATACAATCAGGTGTAGAAAAAATTGCAGATTCCATAAAGAGATACAAACCCGTATTTAATGTTAATAAGATATATGCAGATGCATTTACTCAGCAAACATCTTCCGGAGGCGAAAGATACCCCGATGTAAACCTTGCCATTACAAACAGCTTTGAGAAAGGTACTTTATTACTCGATTATTTTGGACATGGAGGAGAAGACGGATTTGCTTCGGAAAGAATTCTGGACAGGCCGCAAATTCAATCATTTTTAAATGAAAATACACTTCCTTTACTCATTACCATTACATGCGAATTTACAAGGTTTGACAACCCGAACAGAGAAACAGCAGGAGAATTGACCTTTAAAAATAGCCAAGGAGGGGCAGTAAGTATGATAACCACCACCAGAGAGGTCTTTATCACTGTGGGACAGAATTTTAATGAAGATTTAATTCGTATTTTACTGGAATTTGAAGGTGAAGACCTGACCATTGCAGAAGCTTTGGCAAAAACAAAAAATGAATTTACTTCAAGCGAACAGAAATTCTTTATTTATTATTTGGGAGACCCGGCAATGAAATTAGCCATTCCATCATCAAATATTCTCATTACCAAAATGAATGGAATAGATGTTTCTCAATCTTTGGATACACTAAAAGCACTGTCAAGAGTACGTTTTGAAGGAATCGTTACGGACAATACCAATACGGTTCTACCAAATTTTAACGGCACATTATCTACAACGGTATATGATAAACCCGTAGATAAAAGAACACTGGATAATGATGGTTTTGGGATATCTGTCACTTTTGATTCGCAGGAAAGCAAACTATTTACAGGAAAGGCAAGCGTAGAAAATGGCGTATTTAATTTTGATTTTATTGTGCCCAAGGATATTAGGATAGCTTACGGAAAAGGGAAATTGAGTTTTTATGCTACTGACCAGCAAATTGACAAAGCAGGATATAACCTGGATGTTGTGGTGGGCGGGATTAATGAAAATGCCCCTGCTGACAATACAGGCCCCGAAATACAATTGTTTATGAATGACGAATCGTTTATAGATGGCGGAAATACAAATACTTCGCCCAATTTAATCGCATTATTATCAGATGAAAGCGGAATCAATACATCTATCACGTCAGTAGATCACGATATTGTGGCTATTTTAGACGGAGATGAATCCAACCCTATCATATTAAACGACTTTTATGAAACGGAATTAAATGATTTTACCAAAGGAAGAGTTACCCACAGGTTAAGAAATTTGACAGTAGGCCCACATACCCTGAAATTAAAAGCATGGGATACCTACAATAATTCTTCGGAAGCAACGTTGAACTTCGTAGTAGTAAGCGATGCTATTTTAAATTTGGAGAATGTGTTAAACTACCCAAACCCTTTTGTCAATTACACGGAGTTTTGGTTCAATCATAACAAACCTAATGAACCTTTAGAAGTTCAGGTACAAGTGTTTACAGTTTCCGGAAAATTGGTAAAAACCATTAATCAAAGTGTACAAACTACAGGACACCTCTCAAGAAATATTACCTGGAATGGTTTAGACGATTTTGGAAACAAAATTGGAAAAGGAGTGTATATATACAAACTTATGGTCAGATCAACCATTAGTAATCTGGTTTCCCAGAAATACGAAAAATTAGTCATACTGCAATAAATAAATTATTTGGATATTTGTAAAAATGAAACAAAACTAAAAATATGAGAACATTAGGATTTTATCTGATCATTGGGGCTTTATTCTTGTCAAAAGCAAGTGCACAAACAACCAATGCGATTACAACCGCAACGCCCTTTTTATTAATTGTACCTGACGCCAGGGCCGGTGGAATGGGAGATGTAGGAGTATCTACATCTGCAGACGCAAACTCATTATTTCACAACCCTTCTAAAATTGCTTTTAGTTCAAGACAAATACAAATTGGTTTCAATTATTCTCCTTGGCTGCGTAACTTGACAGATGATATTTTTATTGGAGGTGCTTCATATATTAACAGATTTAGCGAAAATGCTGCCTGGGGGGGCGAGTTTAGATATTTCTCTCTGGGGCAGGTAGATTTAACAGATAACCAGGGAAATCCTACCGGAACTATTAATCCTAATGAACTCACCATATCCGGAACGTATGCCCTAAAGTTAAGTGAGACATTCTCTATGGGGGTAAGTTTAAGGTACTTTAGATCCAATTTGGCATTCACGGGAACTACATCTAACATACAACCTATCAATTCTTTCGGCGTAGATGTTTCCGGGTACTATCAGTCGGAAGAAGAAAACTACGGGACGTTTAACGGGCGTTACAGGTTCGGATTCAATATAGCAAATATAGGCCCCAAAGTTTCTTACGTACCGGGGCAAGAAGATTTTATACCAACCAACCTTAAATTAGGCAGTGGTTTTGATTTTATTTTAGATGATTATAATTTGATTGGTGTAAATGTAGAGTTTACCAAGCTATTAGTACCCACACCTCCTACCAGAGATAGTACAGGAGCTATTATAGCCGGTCAGGACGATAATGTGGGGTGGGTATCGGGAATCTTTCAATCTTTTGGAGATGCCCCGGGAGGTTTTAGTGAAGAGTTAAAAGAAATTACCTACGCTTTGGGAGCCGAATATCTATATAACAATGCATTTGCTCTGAGAGCAGGATATTTTCATGAAAGCGAAGTAAAAGGAAACCGCCAATACTATACATTAGGAGCCGGTTTTAAAACCAATGCATTGAATATAGATTTATCCTATTTAATTAATGCTTCCGATGTAAACAACCCGTTAGAAAACTCATTGCGCTTTTCATTGTCTTTTGACTTAGGAGAAATTTATGAAGATTATTAATACTTTCGAGATTTCTTAATGAACTCATTTAAACTGTATTTTTAGGAAAAATAAAAGTTAAGATGGCGTAAGAAGAATTATGAAAACATTATGGAAATCTTTCAATTTTTTAATAATCCATTGAATATTTATCCACACTATCAGGAGTAGTAAAGGATAATCAACAAATGAAAAAGTATAAACGAGTTCAACGTATGGAATGAAAAAAATGACCATATCTCCGCCTGCTATTATTTACGATGAACTTTTCGAACTATCGGGACAAGAGCGAAATTTATTAACAGAAGCATTAAAAGCGACTAAAAAAGCCTATGCTCCTTATTCAAAATTTAAAGTAGGAACTGCATTGTTATTAGAAAATAATCAAATCATAACAGGAAGCAATCAAGAAAACGCAGCATACCCTTCCGGGATGTGTGCGGAAAGGGTGGCTGTATGGAAAGCAGGCACTGATTATCCTAATATAAAAATTAAAAAAATAGCCATTACAGCTACTTCATTAAATACAGCTGTAAATAAGCCTGTTAGCCCTTGCGGAGGTTGCAGGCAAACGCTGTTAGAATATGAAATAAATCAAAAAGAACCTATAGCAGTACTCTTTAGAGGAGAGACGGGCAAGATTGTAAAAGTCGCATCTGTAGCTTCATTACTTCCTTTTTCATTTGACGCATCTTTTCTGTAAGGTTATGTTTCATAGGTACTTGATGTATGTACTTATAACATATTGTTCATCTTCTCAATTAAATCTCCTGTTATGGCAACAACAGAAGGCTTGGGAATATTATCTTTATCAAGAGGCCAACGACTTGTTGGATTGTTTATATCTTTTGTTTGTTCGCCCGGATGTTGAACACTTAAAAATAAAGTTTTTCCGTCCGGTGAAAACCATGGCCCCGTGAGCTCGGCATCTCTTGGTGCTGATGCTACCCGAATTACCTTCCCTGCTATCTGAGAATTACAAATAAGCTATTGAGACCTTTGCAGAATTGATTTGACAAAAAAGTTCGACGCCCGAAGAAAATTTTGAACCGGAGTAACCTGACGGTTTTGAGGATTTAAAATTTTCGAGAAGGAAGAAATTTGAAGTCAAATCAATTCAAATACGGAATGTATCACTATTTTGCAAAGGTCTCCTATTGTTTTTAAATGGTAGATAAGGACTATTTTCTTTGTTCATTTTACTACCTGACATATCTGAAGTTATCCACAGGTTTCCAGCCAAGTCAAAAGCTAGATTATCAGGACAAGAAAAACCATTTTCTTCACCGCCAGCTTTGTATGTAGAAGCTTTAAAGGCCAGTGTATCAAAAGCTTTGCCTGTTTCTTCAATTTTTAAAATAGATACATGATAATCCTCCTTATCAGTATTATTTGTTGATGACACAAAGATATTTCCTGTTATAGGGTCTATTTCAATATCTTCAGGGCGATTTAATGGTGTAGCACCTAATAATTTTGCAGTGTCTCTTGTTCTGATTAGCACTTCGGTCTGGTCTTTGAATTTATTTTTCAAAACCGGTTGACTTTTCCAATCTAAAGCTACCCACTTTCCATTAATAATATCAGCTACGTATAATGTACCTTCTTTTAAAGATTATGGTTTGGAAGAAATGAATTTATATAAATACTCATCATTTTTATCATCTCCTGTATAAGCTACTATCCTCTTATCATTTAATTCATATAATGTACAACATTCGTGGGCAAATCTTCCCAAAGCAATATGCTTTTGTGCTGTTCCATCTTTTGGATTTACTTCTACTACCCAACCGTAATGTTCAGGCGGATAGTTATAGAATTTTTCCCAACCGTAATAGTAACTGGGTATATGCTTCGGTTGATTATTTTCGTCATAAACTGTTTCGCCATAAAAGCCATCGTAATTTTCCTCACAAGTTAAAAATGTATTCCATGGTGTAATTCCGCCCGAACAATTAGCAAGGGTACTCATTACAGTATTTTTTCCATGTATTGGTGTATCCCAATTGAGTTGAATAGGCGTTTGAGCTGTTATTCGCCTGTTGTGCGGGTCATTTTTGACTACTGTCTATTTTCCGTTTTCTTCTTTAATACGTACAATGCTTCCTCCTACATTATAACATTTCTTTATCCACCTGTGATTTGGTTCGTTTTAATTTAGGGTTTCTAAAGTCATAATCTGAAACAAATAGAGGGTTTACATATTCGTGATTTACCCACAATAAGCCATCTTTGGGATTGTTTTTATCAAAAGGAATAAAACAAGTGAAATCATTATTAAAACCAAAAGTATCTTGATCGCTAATCTTATCGCCCCATTTTACAACTACGTGATAACCCAAACCGTTTACCAGCTGTAAGTCATCTTTGCTGGAAGGTGATAAGTTTTGTAAAACGAGGTCTTTCAATTGTTGTAACCGCTCGTTGGATAGTGTACCTTTACAACCCATCAAAAGAGATGGTGCTATTACGACTCCTAAACTAGCTTTTCCTAAAAAAGAAATGAACTTTCTTCTACTGTATTCCATTGGTTCTTAGTTCAAATAATGCTTCTCTAAACAAAGTAAATCAGGATAAATATTTACTAAACTGTCGTTATATCTATTATAAATTTTACTATAGGTTACAGGGAGTTTTTTATCAATCATTTTTCTATTTTTTGATTGTTTACAATGTTCAAAAACTCTTTTCGAATAGTTTCATTTTGAAAACATCCACCGTATTCTAAGGTGGTAGTAAAGCTATTTTGATCTTTTTTAATTCCTCTTGATGAAACACATAAATGCTTAGCAACAACCATAACAATTACATCTTTTGTTTCTAATACATTTTGTAAATCTTTAATGATTTGTAAAGACAACCGTTCCTGAACTTATAGACGATGTGCATAGTAATCTACTAAGCGATTTATTTTTGATAACCCAATGACTTTTTCTTTAGGTAAATAAGCAATGTGCACATAGCCTATTATAGGCAAAAAATGATGCTCACAAGCTGAATCAATCAGGGCAAACGCATTAAACTTTTATGAATATATCAGTAAAACTAATTTTTCATTAAAGAATTGACATTTAATAATGGATTTTATTCGTAATTTTTTAAACTTACCTTTAATGATTATTCATTTTTTTGAAAATAATTACAGGTTAACTTGGATCAAAAAATCATAAAGTATTGATTAAAAACATGTTAACTTTAATGCGTTTACCCTGCTGAATCAATAGTAATATTTTGTTCAACCAGCATTTTTTTGTAACCATACTTATTCTCGAAAGTAGAAAGTGTTGGTTTGTTTTTTGGGTTTAAGCCGTAAAAGAGTTTTTTACATACATTTTAGCAAAACGATATGGTGTTCCGGAAAGACTATCGTCCGATAAATCGAGCCCTAACTCTTCCGTAATTTTTCCAAAATGATGTTGAATCGTTTTTATTTTTTCATCATCCGATTTTTTAAAGGCATCAGAACGTAATGGAGTTTCTACACTTGTAGGAATATGGTTATCGTCAATTATTTCAATCTGGTTTTTATTCATTTTTGGTACAACAATTATCTGTTTTACATTGGCAATAATTCAAATTATATATATGCAATCCTGCCAATGTAAACGCTGTGCAATAAGTAGCAATTTCCGTTATAGAAGCCCATTGCATTTTTTCATTAATAATTAGAATAAATAGTATGGCCCAACTTGTCCATAAAGCATATTTCATAAAATTTTTGGATGTGGTTTGGGCAGAGCGATATATGGCAAAAAACGAAATTGTTAAGAAAAAATAATCTAAACTTTTCCACCAAACAGGTGTTGTCTTACAATGACTTATTGAGCAACTATGAACCAAAAAGAGTAAGGGTGTAGCTAAACAGTGTACTACACAAAGTACACTCGCTAAAGTTCCAAAAGTATCAGGACTATTTAAGGTTAATTTCACTCGTATTTTAAATTAATGCAAGTAAGTTGCAAATATAATAATTAAATTTGTTATTACAACCAAGTTGTAATAAATTTGTACTATGGGAATCATTAGAAAAACACAATCGGTAGCAATGTTGTTGAATGAGTTTCAAAATGAAACAAGTGCCATTTCTGTTATTGAACTCATAAAAAGACTCAATTCAAAGGTAAACAAAACTACTATATACCGTGTGTTGGATAAATTAGAAGATGATGGTGTTTTACACTCATTTTTAGGTACTAATGGCATTAAATGGTATGCAAAATGTAAGGATTGTTCAAAGTTTGAACATACTGATATACATCCTCATTTTCAATGTGTTGATTGTGGTAAAATTGATTGCTTATCTGTTGAAGTGCATATTCCTGAAATTCCTAATCGGGAAGTAACAGCCTCACAAATATTAATTCAAGGAAAATGCGAAATGTGTTTTTAACACAAAAAATGTTATTTGTAAAGTGAATAGTACAAGAAAAGTTTTTACCTTTCCCGTCATCAAAAGATGGCAATATTGTAAGGTTTTACTATAAAGAATTCTCAATAAGAGCTTAATAGCTAAAAACATAATTTTAATAACAAAAAGTTCACAATTGAAAAACAAAATCTCTATTAAAAAAACAATTGCCTTAGTAAGTGGCGCAAATCGTGGTATTGGTAAGGCTATTACCGAAGAATTATTAAACAATGGTGCTGTAAAAGTTTATGCTGGCGGAAGAAAACCCGAAAGCCTTGCTGGTTTAAAAGAACAATATGGTGACAGGTTAATCCCGGTGCAACTAGATGTAACCAGTGAGACTTCAATAAGAGCTGTAGTTCAAGAGGCATCAGATGTTAATGTATTAATTAACAATGCCGGTGTTTTGATTACGGGTAACTACAAAGCAGAAAATATGCTGGAAACAATGTTACAGAATTTTGAGGTAAATGTATTAGGTGTTGCCCGATTAACACAAGCTTTTTTGCCAATTATTGAAAAAAATGATAACGCAGCTATTGCCACCGTTTCGTCTGTAGTAGGATTAGGAAACATGCCTGTTGCCAATGGATACTCAGCATCTAAAGCAGCTGTGCATAGTATGATTCAAGGTTTACGTGGCGAATTATCAGATTCACCAGTTTTAGTTGTAGGTATTTATCCTGGGCCTATTGATACGGATATGACCAAAGATTTTGAAGGTGTGCCTAAAGACACACCGGAATTATTAGCTAAGAATGTTGTAGAGCAACTTGCTAAGGGCGAGGAAGATATTTTCCCGGACAGTATGTCCGCGCAAGTAAAGCAAGCCTATTTTGCATCACCAAAGGAAGTTGAAAAACAGTTTGCTGGGTTTTAAATAAACTAATTTTTTAATCCCTTAAACTAAAAAGGTCGTCTAAAAATTACTTTTTGGACGACCTTATGAAAGTTTTTCATTTTATAAATTTTTGAGCTGATTTATTTCTTAAACTCTTACCGGCAAACTGAAAAAATACAATTGTACTAATAAGAACAGGTACTACTAAGTTTGGTCAAACATCGTTTTTGACTCTATTTTTATAACTGCATTTTGGTAATCCCGGATAGTTTTTATGCGAACTTTTTCTGTAAATACCGAATGTGTATTGTAATCTTCTCGAAAAAAGTCGGATTATAAACCTCACTTATACTTGGCTCTAGTTTGAAATAGTGTTGATAAATATGAGTTTTCCATTCTTTTTATTGAATTTTGCCTCAAAATTAAATCCAAAAGATATTCAAAACCTGGTAACATCAAGGGATTAAGATATAATACCTAATTTAAACTAGAGCCTTTTTTAATTTGCTGAATTGCTGTTTTCTGAATGTTTTAAAAGAGTTAGGTAAACTTTTATAAAGCTTTCAAACCTTACAACTGTACGATTATCATATTCTCAAATATGAAGTAGAAATCTATTAATATATTAACATTATTGAAAATAATTTAATATATTAATAAAAATTTTAAAAATATCATAAAAAATATAGGTTTAGAGCATTAAAACTTGTTCTTTTGCCATTACCAATACAAATTAAATATATGTATTCATCAGTAATTACAGGAACAGGTACACATATACCGTCTGTAAAAAAAGAAAACGAAAAATTTAGCAGTCATCGTTTCTTAAATTCAGACGGCTCCGATTTCGAAAGTACCAATGAGGTGATTATAGATAAATTTAAAACCATTACAGGAATAGAAGAAAGGAGATATGCAAAAGATGAATATAATGCTTCGGATTTAGGATATTTTGCCTCTTTAAAAGCGATTGAAAATGCCGGAGTTCACCCGGAAGAATTAGATTATATCATACTGGCACATAATTTTGGAGATGTTAGAAATAAAACCATTCAAAGCGATATTCTGCCTAGTTTGGCGACCAGGGTAAAGTATAGATTGGGGATAAAAAATCCCAATTGTGTTGCTTACGATATTTTGTTTGGATGCCCGGGATGGGTAGAAGGTGTTATACAAGCGAATGCTTTTATACAAAGTGGCATTGCAAAAAAAGCATTGATTATAGGAGCAGAAATGCTATCAAGAGTTTTAGACAAGCACGACAGGGATTCCATGATATACAGCGATGGAGCCGGTGCATGTATTTTGGAAGCGAAAGAAGGTGAAACATCCGGTATCATTAGCCATGCCTCACAAACATTTGCCAAAGAAGAAGCATACCATTTATTTTTTGGAAATTCTTTTGATAAAAAAGAAGACCCGGATGTGCGCTATATAAAAATGCACGGGCGCAAAATTTATGAATTTGCTTTAAATAACGTTCCCAATGCTATGAAAATGGCTTTGGATAAAAGTGATGTCTCCATAGATGAAGTAAAGAAAGTATTTATTCATCAAGCCAATGAAAAAATGGATGAAGCCATTATCAAGCGTTTCTTTAGATTGTATAAAAAACCAATTCCCGAAGGAATTATGCCTATGAGTATTCATAAATTAGGCAATAGTTCGGTAGCTACCGTTCCAACGTTGTTAGATTTAGTATTGAAAAATAAAATTGAAGGAAAGAGAGTAGAAAAAGGAGATGTCGTTATTTTAGCTTCTGTAGGAGCAGGAATGAATATCAATGCTATAGTATACAGGTATTAATATTACTTACGTGTTTTTTACACAAATTTGTCCTTTAGTATTCATTTTGGTATTAGACTGAAAATATAGCCAAACCAATACGAAAGCTACCATTTAAAAACCTGTTAACGCTAGAACCAAGAATCATGACTGTCTTAATTCCAGTAGCGTAGCGATCTTGTTTTAAAATGTATCAACAGATTTTATTTATGCCAAGTTATTTTGATTTAGCCCTTATGACCATTCTCTAAAAAAATGATAATCTTTTAAAGAATGGTCAAAAAGATCATATTGAACTCATTTAAACTTTTTGGATTTAAGCGAAAATTAGAAGTTTTTAGGGCTGTTGAAGGATTTTTTGAGTTGCATAGCAGCGCTACGGAAGGGAAAAAAGACAAAAACAGAGCGGAAAACAGTAATTTTTTAGCAAATTGAAAAAGTTTAAATGAATTCATTAAGCGATATCAAAACGATCCAGACTCATCACTTTATTCCATGCAGCAACAAAGTCTTGTACAAACTTCTCTTTAGCATCTTCGGATGCATACACTTCTGCAATGGCTCTAAGTTCCGTATTTGAACCAAAAATTAAATCTGCCCTGGTTGCCGTCCATTTAATAGTTCCCGTACTTCGATCACTGCCTTCAAATAGACTATCATCATTTGAAATTGATTTCCAGGATGTTCCCAGATCGAGAAGATTTACAAAGAAATCATTGGTGAGTTTTTCGGTATTGTTTGTGAAAATACCGTGATTAGAATTGTCAAAATTGATATTCAAAACACGCATCCCTCCTACTAAAACAGTCATTTCCGGAGCAGTTAGTGTCAGTAATTGTGCTTTATCAACCAACAAATCTTCTGTTGATAACGTATGTTTGGTTTTGACATAATTTCTAAATCCGTCGGCTATCGGTTCAAGAACAGCAAATGATGCAACATCTGTTTGCTCTTTAGAAGCATCTGTTCTGCCGGGTGTAAAAGGTACTGATACAGTATAGCCGGCATTTTTAGCTGCTGTTTCAATACCGGTACATCCGCCCAAAACAATTATATCCGCTAAAGAGATTTGAGTCTCATTAGCACTGTTAAATCCCTTTTGAATACTTTGCAAAGTCTCTAAAACCTTAGCTAATTGAGAAGGATTATTCACCGCCCAGTATTTTTGCGGAGACAGACGCAGCCTTGCTCCATTTGCACCGCCCCGCATGTCAGATCCCCGGAAAGTAGCAGCTGAAGCCCATGCAGTAGCTGCCAATTGAGATATAGACAAGCCTGAGTCGGATATGTTCCTTTTCAATGAAGCTATATCCGTATCATTGATTAAGGGATGTGTAACCGGAGGAACCGGGTCTTGCCAGATCAATTCTTCTTTAGGAACTTCAGGACCTAAATAACGAGTACCCGGCCCCATATCACGATGTGTCAGTTTAAACCAAGCACGCGCAAAAGCATCGGCAAATGCATCGGGATTTTCATAATAACGCCTGGAAATCTTTTCATAGATAGGATCCATTTTTAAGGCCATATCTGCAGTAGTCATCATTAAATCTTGTGTTTTTGCTGCATCGTGTGCCTGCGGAGCTTTTTCTGCAGCAGAAACCGCTGTAGGTTTCCATTGATATGCTCCGGCAGGACTTTTAGTCAATTCCCATTCGTATTCAAATAAAACCTTAAAATAGTCATGATCCCACTGTATTGGGTTTGGAGTCCATGCGCCTTCTATACCACTGGTAATCGTATGATTTCCATGACCGTTGCCATAGGTATTTTTCCAACCTTTACTTTGCTCCTCAATACTCGCTCCTGCAGGTTCTCTGCCAACATATGTATCCGGATCTGCCGCACCGTGAGCTTTACCAAATGTATGTCCACCGGCAACAAGTGCTACGGTTTCTTCATCGTCCATAGCCATACGACCAAATGTTTCACGAATATCTCTACCGGAAGCTATCGGATCCGGATTACCGTTTGGCCCTTCGGGATTTACATAAATCAACCCCATTTGTACGGCACCTAGCGGATTTTCTAACTCGCGATCACCGGTATACCGTTTATCTCCGAGCCATTCTGTTTCAGAACCCCAATAAATATCTTCTTCCGGCTGCCAGACATCTTCACGTCCGCCGGCAAAACCAAAAGTTTTAAAACCCATTGATTCCAAAGCGCAATTGCCCGCTAAAACCATTAAATCTGCCCATGAGATTTTCTTTCCGTATTTTTGTTTAATCGGCCACAATAATAGGCGTGCTTTATCCAAATTTCCGTTGTCCGGCCAACTGTTGAGCGGAGCAAAACGTTGCGTTCCCGAACCTGCACCACCACGACCGTCTGCAATACGATAGGTTCCTGCACTGTGCCAGGCCATACGAATAAATAAAGGACCATAATGACCATAATCGGCAGGCCACCAATCTTGAGAATCGGTCATTAGATGGAACAAATCTTTTTTTAATGCTTGTAAATCAAGAGAATTAAACTCTTTAGCATAGTCAAAATGGTTGCCCATAGGGTCAGATGCTGAAGTGTGCTGCCTTAAAATATTTAATTTTAGCTGATTAGGCCACCAATCTTTATTAGATGTTCCGCCACCTGCACTTTGTTTTAACTCTCCACCCATAAAAGGGCATTTATTTTTGTCACCGGTATTATTTTCCATTTTTGATAGATTAGTTATTATGAATTGTGACAAATTTACGATAATACTCGGATAATTTTTATTTATATTTTTTATTTAAGTATAAATTATATTTATGATAAAATAACCTAAGTCCAGTCCGGGCTTAAACCCAATAGAGACGAATGGGTGCTAACGAAAAGTATCAAATGAAAATTTGGTGATACACTCAGCAGTTTTTTTATACTTTAAGTTTAGCTATAATTCTAAAACAAATTAATTAACGGTAAGAAATACTAAGCAAGAAGTTTGTCTATTTTTTCTCTCTCTTCGGCAGCCAGTGCAGCATCCACTAAAATTCTTCCACTATGCTCATCAGTAGTTATTTTCTTGCGATTGGCAATTTCCAATTGAACCTGAGGTGGAATAGTAAAGAAAGATCCTCCGGAAGCTCCTCTTTCTATGGAAACTACGGCCAGACCATTTTTTACTTTGTTTCTAATCCTCTTGTATGCTTGTAACAAATAATTATCTATTGAGGCGGAAAATTCTTTGGATTTTTCTTGTAATAATTTTTCTTCTTTTTCGGTCTCTTTTAAAATGGCCTCCAGTTCTTTTTTCTTATGACCTAAGTGCTGTTGTTGTTGCTCTAATTTTTCTTTAGTAGATCCAATAACTTCATTTTTCTGCTCAATCTTAGCTTTGTATTCTTTAATTCTTTTTTCGGCCAATTCTATTTCCAATTCTTGAAATTCAATTTCTTTAGATAATGAATCAAATTCTCTGTTATTACGCACTTTCTTTTGTTGTTCCTCATATTTACTCATTAAAGCTTTGGACTGATCAATAGTAATTTTCTTGTTATTGATATCAGTTTCCAAATTAGAAACGTCTTCAGCTAAATTTGAAAGCCTGGTATTTAATCCTGTAACTTCGTCATCCAGATCTTCTACTTCAAGAGGTAATTCACCTCTCATATTTTTAATTTCATCAATTCTGGAGTCAATTAGTTGCAAATCATATAGTGCTCTTAATTTATCTTCCGTACTAATTTCTTTCTTCTTGGCCATAATTTATATATAGTAAATAGGATTTGTACTTTTTTCTGATAAAACAACTGCAAAATTAACAATTTTTTTTGTAAGATATTCATGCAAAAGATTTTTTGTAAACTGCTCGCTTTCATAATGCCCGATATCTGCCAGAAGCATTTTTCCTTCTGCTTTAAAAAAATCATGATATTTAAAATCTGCACTGATATATGCATCTGCTCCACAACGAATAGCGTTTGAAATAGCAAAACTTCCCGAACCTCCCAGAACTGCTATCTTTCGAATCTTTTTTCCGGTATAATTTGAATGCCTGATACAGGCGGTCTTCATCGTTTTTTTTATGAAAACAAGAAAGTCTTTTTCATTCATAGGATTGGGTAGTGTCCCTGACATTCCCATACCTATATTCTGATGTACATTTTCTGTCACCACAATATCATAGGCTATTTCTTCATACGGATGATTATTTTGCAGGGCCTTTAAAACTCGTTGCTCATTTTTGTTTTCATAAACTACGGAAATTGCTACTTCTTTTTCAGAATGAATACTTCCTTTTTCTCCAATAACGGGATTTGCATTTTCATTCCCTCTATAAGTACTCATTCCTTCTACAGAAAAACTACAATGGTCATAGTTTCCAATATTTCCCGTACCGGCTTCAAATAATGCCTTTTTGAGTTGCTCGGCATTTGCAACAGGAACAAAAGTGGTTAGCTTATGAATAATCCTTTTTTTAGAAATTAAAATTTGTAGGTTGTCTAACCCCAGAACTTCACCTATTTTAGCACTCACTCCATTTTTACTATTGTCCAATGCCGTATGTGTAGCATAGATAGCAATATCATTTTTAATAGCTTTTAAAACAACACGTTCCACATAGGTATCTCCGTTTAATTTCTTTAGTCCGCTAAAAATAATAGGATGGAAGCTAACAATCAAATTACAACGATTTGCAATAGCCTCGTCAACGGTTTCTTCCAGCGTATCCAAGGCCACGAGAATACCGCTTACTTTTGTTTGGTAATTGCCTGTTAATAATCCCACATTATCAAAATCTTCCGCATAAGCAAGCGGAGCAAGTTCTTCTATATAATTTGTAACTTCTCTAATGGTCATTTTACATATTTTTATAATTCAGTATATCAGTAAAAATTAAATTCACTCAATTGACAAAAGGTCAAAGTTAAGATTTTTACCGTACTTTCGTAGCAATGAGGCAGGCTTGTTATTTATTGTTCCCATTTGCAATTTTGTATGGATTGATTACCTCCATTCGGAATGCTTTTTTTGATATGGGTATTTTAAAATCAACTTCTTTTACTATTCCTGTTATTGCTGTTGGAAATTTGAGCGTGGGAGGAACAGGAAAAACCCCTCAGACAGAATATCTGATTCGCTTGTTGCAAAGCAATAAAAAAATAGCCGTTTTGAGTAGGGGCTACAGAAGAAAAACGAGAGGGTTCATTCTACTTAATAGCAAACACGATGCCGAGACTGTGGGAGATGAGCCTTTACAATTTTTTAAAAAATTTCCTGCTATTTCTGTTGTCGTAGATGCCAATCGCGTACATGGAATTCAACAATTGCAAAAATTAATAAAACCCGATGTTATTTTATTAGACGATGCTTTTCAACATCGAAAATTGAAAGCAGGATTGTACATACTCTTAACTAAATATGGTGATTTATATACGGATGATTTTCTGTTGCCTGTCGGGAATTTAAGAGAGCACAGAAGTAGCGCAAAAAGAGCACATATCATTGTGGTTACAAAATGTCCTGAAAAATTATCGGAAAGTGAACAGAAAAGAATCCGGAAAAAACTTAAAACAAGCCGAAATCAATGTGTTTTCTTTTCTTCGGTTTTATATCCCGATAAAACAAAAGGAAGCAAGGAAATTGCGATTGAAGATTTAAAAAAGTATGAAATTCTACTGGTTACGGGAATTGCCAACCCAACTCCGTTAGTACGGTTTTTAGATTCGAAAAGCATCCGTTATAAACATTTGAAATACCCTGATCACCATCATTTTTCAGGAGCGGATATTGCTGCTATCAATACTGTTTATATAAACCTCTCATCTGCCATGAAACTCATCCTGACTACTGAAAAGGATTATGTGCGACTATCAGATGCTATAAAAAATTTGAGCTATTTGGAAATAGAAACAAAACTCCTCAATAATCAAATTGAATTTGAGAGAAAGATTTTGGAACAGCTACCTGAATGGTAAGCTTTTTAACAATTGAAAATGTAAAGATGAGTTCAGATAATAAAATCATCAGGGCAAATGCGTCATACTTTGATTATTTTCAATAGGTACTGATCACTCCAAGCAGCTTTAAGTCGTTTTCCTTTGACTCCAATCTTGACCGACTTATCATTTTTAAGCAGATTTAGGGCAATTTTGGTAAGTATGGCAAAATTTTGAGCTGCATTTCCTGTTCGTTTTCTTGAAGCATCCTCTGAGAAAGGAACATCCTAAAGTCCAATGTAATTTATTTTCTATACTCTAATGTGATCGAATCGCTTTTTGAAAGTCTTCAGCTTTAGCCTCAAGGCTTGAGATATAATAGCGTGTTGTTTTTTCTATAGGTTTGTCAGAATTTTTAAATTCTCTCAGACTTTCTATTTTGATGACACATTTTAACTGTTTCCATTTATGAATATTTTCTATGTGCTTAAAATCTGTGATGATACTACACACTCTAGTTTCAATTTTTCCATGGTCTACATCTTGATCCATATGTGTCTCTAAATCTTTAGCAAATCTAACTCATCTTCAATGTCTAGATATAATTGTTTCTGATTTTCTTTTACTGCTAACACCTAATCTGCTTTTTTATCGATGATTATCTTTGCTATCTTCTCTTGCCAACCCATTGCCTCTATGGTTACTACTGTATTTTCTAAACAGCGTGCCTTTAGCAATTCTGGAATTGCAGTAATTTCATTTGACTTTTCACTGGTTTTTACTTGACTTGGAACTAAATTTTGTTCACTAGCCCATGCGCTGACAATATGCTAGGGTGATTTCTTACCATAACTTTTTGCTCCTCTGAGGGTTTTATCATCTACTGCAACGACCTCTTTGTCATTCAACTTAGCAAGTTCTTTAACCCAATCTATAAAACAATATTCAAATTGCTTCGGATTGATAGCAGAAAATACTCTGTTGAAAGTGTCGTGAGAAGGGATACGGTTATCTGGTTTGAGAAAGGTTTTGAGAAAATCTTCTTTTTCCAGACCATACTGTTCCATTTCATTCCACGAATCCCCTCCACAAATCACAGAAATAATACCAATAAGGAGGATGTCATTTAAATGGTGTCTTTCCTCAAATCACGACTAGGATCGTCTACTTGACTGAAAATAGTTAATAGTTTATTGTTGTTTTACATTGATGTTAAAATATTGATTACTAGTATAATATACAAATAATCAATCACATAAACAACAATTATTTGACTGAATGTCAAATATTTAAACCGCTCTTTAACATATAGAACCCTATAGAAAAATAAGAATAAAATCTAACTTTCAGAAACTTTTTATGGCGCGTTTGCCCTACAATAAATAATTTATTATTTGGTAAAATGATAAATTTATTGTACATTTGCTCTACTTGATACCCCTAGATATATTAATCTATTTCGGTTTGTAAATCTACAAATTCAGGTCTTCAATACAATTTTTAAATCAATTTATAAACTTAAAATTCAATTTTTATGGATAGTTTTTTAGCAGAAATCCGAATATTTGCAGGGAATTTTGCTCCGAGGTTTTGGGAGTTTTGCAACGGCCAGTTATGGTCGATTAGTCAAAATGAAGCACTATTTTCAATCTTAGGCACCATTTATGGGGGTGATGGCAGAACCACTTTTGCATTGCCCGATTTAAGATCCAGAGTCCCTGTGTGTACCGGTACCGGCACGGGCTTAAACAATGTACCATTAGGATCCAGTTATGGCTCCGAATCCGTAGTTTTGACTGTTGATCATCTACCCTCACATACCCATTCGGTTTCAGCTACGGTTGCTCCGCTATGTAACAGTGGTAGCCCGGAAGATAGTGATAACCCGCAAGGAAATTTTTTGTCGAGTACATCCCCCAATGACTATTTTGCAAATTCTGCAAATGCACAAATGGGAGAATCGCCGGTTTCAGTCACTATAGAACCTGCTGAGGGAAAATATTTTCCAATTGATATCAGGCAGCCCTCGTTAGGTCTTAATTATATTATCTGTACATCTGGAATATATCCTTCCCGAACCTAATATCATAGTGTTGAAAGTTTCAAGGTTGTTGAAAGACACTCTTTGAATCCAGTGAAGTTCATTACGGAAGGTGTAATACAGTTTAAAGTTTAAAAGTTCTAAGTTAAAAGTGCAATTGAATCCTTATTAATACTGAGAAAATGACAGTTTTTTAGTGAGTAAAATAAAAGTTAACAGGGTATACATTGAATGTTGGTATCTCATCTCATAATGAACTTCACTGGCTTGTATCATTGTATTTTATACTACCCTCCCAGTAATTATTAAAAATAATTTCTTTACAACCACCCAAATAATATATCATGAAGAAACAGATATTGTTTATTTTTATCCAGTTGGCAGTACTCACCGGATATGCCCAAACGACTCTCTACAGCGAAAGCTTTGAAGCGGCACCCAGTGGTACTACCTATACCGTACAACCTTCATTTTTTAATGACTTAGGACAAGATTACCTTATAAGAGCAACCCCTGCAACTGCTGCTGCCTGGACAACGTCAACATATACCGGGCAAAATGGTTCGAATATTCTTGCCATAGAAGATGTAGATGGTTCCGGAGGACCTTGCGATCAGGAAGCATGTTTACTGACAGGAGATAGTAGTATTCCCAATCCGCCTGCCAGAACCGATGTGGAAATTGCACAGATTACTACGGCTTCTATTACTATCAGTTCTCATACACTGACCTCGTTAAAGCTATTGATAGGAGCAACAGGATCTAGCTATGAGCTTTATAATGAAACAACTGCTAGACCGGATTATGTACAAATCACTTATTCGGTAGATGGGGGAGCGTATCAGCAACTAGGCCTTTTTACGGGTAATGGTTCAGGGCAATTGAGTCAGGATACCAATGGTGATGATATTGGTGATGGTACTGCACTTGGAGTAGCATTAACAGAGTTTACTTTTGATATCAGTGGGATTTCGGGAAGTACCCTGCAAATCAAGATCAATATTTCTTCTAATGCAGGTAACGAAGAGATTGCCATAGATAACTTACGTGTAGAAGGAAATGCTACCACTTCTACCCCAACAGTTGCTTCCACTGCAGCATCTAATATATACGGAACCAGTGCTGTTTTGGGTGGTAATGTTACTGCAGACGGAGGTGCTTCGGTAACCACAAGAGGAGTGGTATATGCGGTAACTGCTACCAATGCAAACCCGGTTATTGGCGGTACCGGAGTAACGACAGATACAAACGGATCGGGTACGGGAACTTTTTCGGAAACGATTTCGGGCTTGTCATTGAATACTCAATATTCATTTAGAGCATATGCAACCAACAGCCAGGGAACGAGCTACGGAAATGCTCTTATCTTTACTACAGATGCCATAGATACCAATGTGTTTACCGGTACCACAAACTCCGATTGGGCTACGGCCGGCAACTGGAGCTTAAACTCAGTACCCACCGGCTCACAAAATGTAGTGATAAATAATGTGACAAACGACCCTGTTATCAGTACTACTACAGGAGCAACTGTAAATAACCTGACAGTAGGTGCAGCCGGTAGCTTAACGGTAAACTCAAATGCTAGTCATAGAGGGTCGTTAATCGTGAATGGTACTGCCACCGGAAATATTATTTACAAACGGTTTATAGATGATGCGAACTGGCATTTGGTAGCTGCTCCCGTAACTTCACAGGGTATTAATGATTTTGCAACCAATGTAAATGGTACCAATGCTATTAGAACTAACGGTAGTAATGAATATGCAATTGGAACCTATGATAACACATTAGGAGTAGGAAATCGCTGGGTGTATTATTCGACAACTACAGCACCGGGTGCAGGTAATTTTGTGAGTGGTCAAGGATATTCATTTAGCAGGTCTGCTGCAGGAGAGTTTACATTTGAAGGCACTATGGCTACTTCAAATGTTATAGCCCCATTGTCAACAGCTAGCGGTACTCACTATTGGAGTTGTATAGGAAATCCGTATCCTTCGTATTTACCGGCAAATAACAATGCGAATGCCACCACCAATGTTTTAGGAGAAAATATGAGCGCTCTGCATGCGGAGCATACAGCTTTGTATATATGGAACGGCTCAGCGTATACGACAGTTAACCATATATCTTCTGCATTTCAGCTGGCACCGGGACAAGCTTTTGTGGTTAGAACCAGAGACGCCAGTGAAAATTTTACATTTTCCGAAAGCATTCAAAACCATCAATCGGGGCTGGGTCTTTCTTCCAGAACATCGAATAATACTATCATTCCTGCCATCGAGGTACATTTGTCTAATGGTACGTTAGATAAAGTTACTACGCTTAAGTATTCGGAAAATACCACTACCGGCCTGGACGTAGGATACGATGCAGGTGCTTTTGAAGCCGGTTCCACAGGTTTGTCCATAAATACACACCTGGTGAGCGATAACAGGGGAGTGGATTTTATGTTGCAATGCTTACCCGATACTGACTATGAAACTATAGTTGTTCCGCTATCCGTAAAGGCTTCCGAAAATGAAACCCTGACGTTTAGCACCGTAGCGGATAATTTGCCCGAAGGTATTGATGTATACCTGCAAGATCTGGCAAACCATACCGTACAAAAAATAAATGATGATTCTTATGAAGTTACGTTAACCGATGCCATAAGCGGAGCAGGCCGTTTTTACTTACATACGGCGCAAAGCACGCTGAGTATAGAAAAAGGTTTATTAGAATATGTAGACCTGTATAAAACGGCTAATCGTACTCTCAGAGTTACCGGTTTGGTGCATCAGGGAACTGCCAGTCTTAAGGTATATACAATTTCCGGAAGAAAAGTTTTTGTACATCATTTTGATACCCGAAATCTGGTTCACGATGTTCCATTACCTGATGATCTTAAAAGAGGAATATATTTTGTTCAGGTGATTTCCGGTAATGAAAAGCATACGAAAAAAATAATTATAGAGTAAAGAAGGTATAGAATAATATATACTGATAAGATCAAAAGTAAAAGACAACAAAAGAAGGAGTTCACGCAAAAACCTTGTCGATGTTTAGAGAAATTATGATAAGAGGGTAGCTTTACTACTAACAGGGGTACTGTTTTTAGTTTTCGAAGGTATGAGTTGCAAAAGGCAAATAATCTCGGGACAGGGTTTTCATTATTTAAGGGTAGTTAAAAGTTTCAAGTTGGAAAGCTTGTAAGCACGTAACGAAAAGTTGGATAAAATCGACTTGGTTTTTAGAAACGCTCTTAAAAACAGTATGGTACTAATTACCGGGGCTATCTACAATTGCAAACCCTGTCAGTATAGATTATTCATTACATAGTTACGATGCAATTAAAGCCTATATAAGCGGGTCAGCCTCAAACGGTAACGTATTAAACTCATATTGCCATAAAGAATGTATTATTTCACTTGATAGTACATCTTTTTTGGTATCGTGACATTTTTTTGGAAAATATCTGCTTATTGGGCTTGCTACCTTTAAACGATATAAAAATTTATTTTACCGATATTTTTTCATAATATGTCGAATGGACTTCACAGTGAAGCAACGATCAGACTATTTTTGGGGTAATATTAGTTTTGGGGGTTCGGCTAATACCGTTTTGAGTGTAAAAGTTCCGAGCTTAAAGTTTGCTTAACGAACCGTGGATACCGGAAAACCGGTTTCATTTTTTGAGTAAACCGAATAGTTTGGATCAGACAAAACTTATTTCAGTAACTGCAAAACACTTTGAAAACAATATTTTTTGGTTAGAAAAACAATTAAAATAGTATTCGTATGGGAATAGGGGTCATCATCATCTTTCGTAACAATGAAAAAGAGATAAGTGAAATTAAATTTGTTGAATCTTTAGATCAAATAACAAATTTAAAACTGTGTTTTGTAAACAATGGAAGTAGCGATGATACATTTGATCTGTTAAAATCAATTCAAATAAAAAGTACATCGGATATTGCCATATTGGATGTTAAGAAAAAGAAAAAGCCGGAAGCAGCCATAAGAATCGGGGCAAGGTATTTTTATAATATCCAGGAGTTTAAGCATATCGGTTATATCAATGCTTGTGAGTTTAGTGATTTTGACAAGTTACACCAGGTACTTATAACAACATATGCCAGCACTGATCTTTTAATTGATATTCATACAAATACACGAAGAGTAAGGCAGAACCTGTTTAAGAATTTATTTTCCGTAGTAGATTTTTTAAAGCGTATTCATACGGATCCTTTAGATTAGCAAATAGAAATAATTACTTAAAATAAAAACATAATAGTTATGATGAAATTTCTTTTTTTGCTTCTTTTTTTCTTTGTTAATAACTCTTATTTTGTTGATAACCAAAAACACAAAAGAACGGAGTGAACTTTAGCGGCCAGCTAGCTTTTTAGAGCCATCCCCCGTATTAGTCTCCGTTCTTTTTAAAAGTTACTTAGAACCATATAGAATTTCAGTTTCTGCCCTTATTAAAGGTCTTAGTTTAAGTAACTATTATTAATATCTAATTACAAAATTATGAAAACAAATGAAATTATCGGAATCGATGTCAGTAAATTATTAATTGATGTTTGTATCTATTCTAAACAAATTGTTCAACAGTTTGAGAACAGTAAATCTGGATTTAAATTAATGCTAAAGTGGAGTTTTAAAAATTCGTCTTTCTCTAAAGAAGAAACCATGTTTGTATTTGAACATACAGGAATGTACTCTCATTTATTATCTGTGTCTTTAACTGAACAAAAATTATCTTTTTTCATAGCTTCTGGTTTAGAAATTAAAAGATCTATTGGTATTGCTCGTGGAAAGGATGACCAAATTGATGCCAAACGCATTGCTCTATATGGGTATCGATTAAAAGAAGAACTTAAACCCAGTAAGCTACCTAAAAGAAGTATATTACAACTAAAAAGTCTCTTATCTTTAAGGACAAAACTTAACAAACAAAGAGCTGGTTTTAAAGTTACTTTGAAAGAACAAAAAAGAATTTATAAAGCAAAAGAGTATAAAATAATCTTTGACGTTCAACAAAAAATGATTGCAGAACTAACCAAACAAATACACAAGATTAATACTCAAATGCAAGCTATTATTGACCAAAATATAATGTTAAAAGAAACCTATAAACTTGTTACTAGTGTTAAAGGTATAGGAATGCAAACTGCTATAATGATGATTGTGTTTACTGACAATTTTTCAAAATTTGAAAACTGGAGAAAGTTTGCCTCTTATTGTGGTGTTGCTCCTTTTCCTTACCAATCTGGAACTAGTATTAAAGGACGTACAAAAGTCTCTCATTTGGCTAATAAAAAATTGAAAGCAATTATTAATATGTGCGCTATTTCTGCTATACAACATAACCCAGAAATGAAATTATACTATCATAAAAGAATAAAACAAGGCAAAAGTAAAATGAGTACCGTTAACATTATTAGAAACAAATTAATAGCAAGAGTGTTTGCCGTTGTCAAACGACAAACACCCTATGTAGATACTTTTAAATTTGCTGCATAAATTAGTAAAAATAATATCTCAACTTTTACTTGTTTTTATCATAGAATACGGGGGTATGCAAAATTATGTTACTTTATCCTGCTCTTATTTTAATTTGTAAAAGTATTTACAGGAGACCTTTGCAAAATAGTGATATGTTCCGTATTGAAATTGATTTGACTTCAAATTTCTTCCTTCTCGAAAATTTTAAATCCTCAAAACCAATAGGTTATTCCGGTTGAAAATTTTCCTCGGGTGTCGAACTTTTTTGCCAAATCAATTCTGCAAAGGTCTCTACAGATTGTTTTCTATAGCATGCAACACCTTATTAATAATAGCACATCCATTTCGGATTTCATCATCGGAAATGGTAAGAGGCGGAGTAATTCTTACAGCAGTACTGTCAAAAAGTAAGAAAAATAACAGCAATCCTTCCTCTAAACATCGGTAAACTATTTCGGTAGCAATTTTAGAAGTTTCTGCTATCATGGCCAGCATCAATCCTTTTCCTCTGATCTCTTTTATCAGAGGGTGATGTAATAAACTCCTGATCAACTGTTCTTTTCCTAATGTTTCCGCAATTAGGTTAGATTGTGTGATTTCTCTTAAGGCAACCAAACCTGCAGCTGCTACTACAGGATGTCCTCCAAAGGTGGTAATATGTCCCAGTTTTGGGTTTTCTTTTAGTATGCTCATCATATCATGATTGGCAATAAAAGCTCCAATGGGCATTCCTCCGCCCAAGCCTTTTCCGGTGATGATGATATCCGGAGTTATATGGTAGTTTTCAAAGCCCCAAAAAGTACCGGTTCTGCCGATTCCGGTTTGAATTTCATCTAAAATGAATAATGCACCCACTTCATGACACCGTTCTTTTACTTTTTTCAAATACTCATTTTTGGGCACAATAAAACCGGCTCCCCCCTGGATAGTTTCGAGAATTACTGCTGCAGTCTTAGATGTAATTTTATCAATATCGGATTCGTTGTTGTATTCCATAAAACGAACTCCGGGAATTAAAGGCCTGAAAGCACTATTTTGCTGCTCCGCACCGGAAACGCTCATCGCTCCTTGTGTATTTCCATGATAGGAGTTTTTAGTTGAGATGATCTCTGTTCTTTGGGTATATCGTTTTGCTAATTTTAACGCGCCTTCCGTGGCTTCGGTTCCGGAGTTGGTCAGGTAGACCACAGATAAGGGTTCCGGTAATGTTGCAGCTAATGCTTTACAAAGATCTGCCTGAGGTTTCTGAACAAACTCACCATATACCATTACGTGCATATAATCCTCTAATTGTCTTTTTACGGCTTTTACTATTTCCGGGTGATTATGTCCCAGATTATTTACGGAAACTCCGGCGATAAAATCCAGGTATTTTTTGCCCGCCGTGTCATAGATATAACTTCCTTTTGCCCGGGAAACTTCCAAAGAGAGCGGAGAAGATGATGTTTGTGCCTGGTATTTTAGAAAATCAACTTTCATGAAAGCTAATTTTTTATGATCTCGCCATCTTCTACCTTATTTTTAGTACTTTCTTTTTGTATCAGCGAATTTTCTTTTAGAGAAGTAGGGTTGATACGGTTTTTTTTGGGAACTGTTTTTCCTTTTATAAAAATATCTTCCATAACTTTAGGTTGTTCCTCTTCGCGCCAAACAAATCCGCGTAGTTTTTTATCATCAACGGGAAATTGAGACGGAGGATAGGTTTTTCCGTCCGATTGTTTGATACATTTAATAGCATCTATTTTATTATTTTTTATTTCAAATTCAATATTGCTGCAATATTGTTTTGTAATGGTCTCCAGGACTCCCTTTTCATTGCGATTGTGGTTGACAGCTTCTCCGTTTCCTTTTACCAGTAATGTTCTTAGCTTATTTTTTATAAACTTACCATACATATTCCGACCTTTGATTTGATTGAAATGATGAGGATCTATAGAGTCTTTTTGAATGATAAACGAGTTGTTCAAAACTTTTAACGAATCTAATTTTTCGGTCACTTTATCTGTTAACAATAGTATACTATCTCCGGTAATTTGATTTTTTTCAGACCATAAAACCGGGTTGTAGAACATTTTGGTAATTCCGGTAAGTTCATCGGTATGTAATGAATCGCATTTGCCTTGTAAATCGGTTTTAAAGATTTTTACGTTATGATACGTCCTTATGATTCGTTCTTTTTGTTTACCGGTTACCAATAGAGTATCACCGTGAATATACATAGAATCTTTTTCTATAACCGATATGGCTACCGCTCGTTTTATAATAAATATGGAATCTTTTTGCTGAAACAATTCGGCATAGTTCCCTTTGGCAACAAAATTTTGCACGGTATCTGTTATTTTGATATTGCGGGTTGCCGAAGCAAAACCGCTGGGTTTGTCATAATACAAACTATCCCCTTGAATAATCCTGTCTTTTAAAAATAGTTTTGCATTTTTTACAAAATGGGAAATGTCTGTTTTGGTATTGTAAAACCCTCTTTCACAATATATCTTATTTCCTTCTTTTTTTCCGGTAATAGTAGAGGGGCCATATAGATAGGCATGACCAAATTCCGTATAATAATCCAGGTGATGTGATGTGATAAGATTTTCCGGATTGTCAATGGTTACGGCACTTGTTGCGGTAAACTTTTTTTGCTCGAGCAGATAGGTGCCTTTTTTGCTTTTTAACGTATTGGTCTGATCTCTGATCGTTGCAAAATCCTCGTAAAATAATTTTTGTTGCTTTCTGTCAAAATATAAAGTGTCCGTAGTAAGGGTCATTACCGGATCTCTTAATACCACATTTCCCCAGGATAGCGATTGTTTGGCATTTGCATCATAATCTACATAATCACTGGTTTGAATGATGGTATCTCCCTGGTTGATAACAACACTGCCATAGGCTTTAAAAAAATTACGTTCCTTATAAAATAAAGCACTGTTACAGTTTAAGATAGCTCCTTCGTGTTTTATTTTTACATTACCGGTTAAGATAATTGCTCCCGGAAATTTTTCTTCATTTGCACTGCTAATTTTTGCATTCAATATTTTGATTCTCTTACTCTTACTTTGAGAAAATCCTAAAGTTGCAATGATTAGAAAAGTGATGGTGAAAATTTTTCTCAAAAGATTGTTTTTAAACTATATGGACAATGATCATGCCTTTAATCAGAAATGGTTTGTTTTCTATCCGGCCCTACAGAAACCATCTTTACAGGGGTTTCTGCTTCTTTTTCTATAAAGGCAATATAATCTAATAGTTTTTTTGGAAGTTGATTTTTTTCCGTCATTTTTGTCAAATCTTCATCCCATCCTTCAAACTCCGTATAGACGGGCGTTACATTTTCGGGTTCTATATTATAAGGCAGATAGGTAACTTTTTCATTCTTATAGATATAAGAAGTACATATTTTTATCCTTTTAAAACCGGAAAGAACATCTCCTTTCATCATCATCAGTTCGGTTACACCGTTGACCCGGATAGCATATTTTAATGCTACCAAGTCTAACCACCCACATCGTCTTGGTCTTCCGGTAGTTGCTCCAAACTCATGACCGGCTTTGGCCATGGTTTTACCATCATTATCAAATAATTCCGTTGGGAAGGGGCCGGATCCAACTCGGGTGGTATAAGCTTTAAAGATTCCAAAAACCCTGTTGATCTTATTAGGCGCTATTCCTAAGCCTGTACATGCCCCTGCCGCAGTGGTATTAGATGATGTTACATAAGGGTAGGTACCAAAATCAATGTCCAATAAAGACCCTTGTGCTCCTTCTGCTAAAATGCGTTTTTTTTCTTTCATAGCAGTATTTAAAAAAGCTTCGCTGTCTACGAATTGTAATGTCTTTAGCATAGCTATTCCGTCGGAGAACTCAGCTTCTAACTCTTTCAGGTCATATTGAATATCCACATCGAAAAATTCCAGCATTTTAATATGCTTCTCCGTTAAAGCATTGTATTTGTCTTTCCAGTTTTCTAATTCCAAATCACCGACACGCATTCCGTTTCTACCTGTCTTATCCATATACGCAGGGCCAATTCCTTTTAGTGTAGACCCAATTTTTGCTTTTCCTTTGGAAGCTTCCGATGCGGCATCTAACAATCTGTGTGTTGGCAATATTAAATGTGCTTTTCTGGAAATCAGAAGTTTGGATCTATAGTCAATAGCATGTATATGCAGGTTCTCTAATTCTTTTTTAAAAATAACAGGATCGATTACTACCCCATTGCCCACGATGTTTAAAGATTCCTCATGGAATATCCCTGAAGGGATGGTATGTAAAACATGCTTAGCACCATCAAATAGTAACGTATGTCCCGCATTGGGCCCTCCCTGAAACCTTGCAATGATGTCGTAATTTTGAGTAAGAACATCTACAATTTTTCCTTTTCCTTCATCTCCCCATTGCAATCCGAGTAATAAATCTACAGCCATTTGAGATGTTAATTAGAGTTATTTTTTGTCTTTTTTTTTGTTCCGTAAAAATAAAGTGAATGATTGTGAATATCAATATCAAAAACATCTTCAATTGTTTTCTTTATACTTTGTATTCTCGGATCACAAAACTCTTTTACTTCGCCGGTATCAACAATAATCACATGGTCGTGTTGTTTATCAAAATAACTTTTCTCATAGCGGGCCATTGTTTGACCGTTAAACAAGTGTTTTCTGACCAATCCGCAGTCCAATAGTAAATCAATGGTATTGTATAGGGTAGCTCTGCTTACCCGATAATTTTTGTCTTTCATTTTGACGTATAAAAATTCAATATCAAAATGTTCTTCTACTTCGTAAATTTCCTGAAGAATGGCATATCTCTCAGGGGTCTTTCTATGCTTGTTTTCTTCTAGGTAACCGGTAAATACCTTTTTTACTATCTCTTGATTATTAACAGAGTTCATATAAAATGCTCTTATGGAAATACAAATTTAGTGTTATTATTTAGATTTTTTGATTTTCCGGTTACAGGGCCTTACATTGTATTTACACGTTTTACTTTTTGAACGCCTTCTACTTTTTTAATATGGGCTATCAATTTATCTAATTGCGTTCTGTTTTTAACACTTATTGATAATTTGCCTTCAAAAACCCCTTCATTGCCGGTGATATTGATACTGTGAATAAACACATTCATATTATTGGAGATAATACGTGTTAGATTGTTTGCAATTCCTTGATTATCAAATCCTTTTATGCTTAATATTACTTTAAATTCTTCTTTTGTGGAATCTATCCATTTTGCCGACATGATTCTGTATGCATAATTGGATTGCAATGAAATGGCATTTGGGCAATCTTTTTTGTGTACTTTAATTCCTTCATTGATTGTTAAAAAACCAAAAACACGATCTCCGGGGATGGCATTACAACATTTAGCTAATTTGTAATCTAATTTTTCTTCATCAATGCCAAAGACCAAAGAATCATATTTATTTGTGATTTCATCTTTTTCAACGATCTCTTTGGACGGAGCTCTTTTTAATCGGTTTTTAAAGAAGCTGATGAATGCATTATTTCTCTGGCTTACAAAATCTTTGAGTTGTGTATTGTCTATTGCTCCGTTTCCGATTCTAAAGAATAGATCCAGGCTTGTCCTTAACTTAAAATAAACGACTAATTCATTGATAATTTTCTCGTCAAAATTGATCTTTAAATGTCTTAATTTTCTGGCCAGAACTGCTTTCCCTTCTTCTGCAATTCTCTTTTCTTCTTCCTTTAGAGCCGTTTTAATTTTTGTTCTTGCTCTTGCTGTAATTACAAAATCCAGCCACCGGACATTGGGTTTATTATTGGTAGCTGTAAGTACTTCTATCTGATCACCGCTTTTTAGGGTATGGCTTAAAGGAACCAGTTTCCCGTTTACTTTTGCTCCTCTGCACTTTAAACCGATATCCGTATGAATGGAGAATGCAAAATCCAATGCCGAAGCATCTTTAGGTAAGGATTTTAAATCTCCTTTTGGAGTAAAAACATAGATTTCTTTAGCGTATAAATTCAGTTTAAAATCTTCTACAAAATCAACCGCATTTAAGCTGTGATTTTCCAGTGTTTCTTTCAACCTGTTTAGCCAGCCTTCCAAACCGTTCTCATTAATACGCCCTTGTTTATATTTAAAATGTGCCGCGTACCCCTTTTCAGCTATTTCATTCATCCTGTCGGAGCGAATCTGAACTTCTACCCATTTGGATTCAGGGCCTATTACAGTAATGTGTAATGCTTCATAGCCTGTAGATTTCGGTTGAGAAATCCAATCTCTAAGTCTTGACGGATTAGGTTTGTAGTAATCAGTTACAATAGAATATATTTTCCAGGCATCAAATTTTTCATCGTCTGAAGTAGGTGTATAGATGATTCTAATGGCAAATTTGTCATAAACTTCATCAAAAGAGACATTTTGTTTTCTCATCTTTTTTCGGATGGAAAAAATAGATTTAAAGCGTCCTTTTATTTCATAGTTAAAATCTTCTTTGTCTAATCCTTGTTTTAAAGTATTTGCAAACTTTTTAATATAGTTTTTCTGGTCTTCTTTACTTTCCCTGATATTGTTTCTAATATCATTATAGACCTCCGGCTCCGTATATTTCAAGCCTAAATCTTCCAGCTCGGTTTTGATATTATACAAACCTAACCTGTGTGCTAGCGGCGCATAGATATATAAGGTTTCAGATGCTATTTTTACCTGTTTATTTGCAGGCATGACATCCATCGTTTGCATATTGTGAAAGCGATCTGCAATTTTAATTAGGATAACACGCACGTCATCGTTTAGTGTAAGCAACATTTTTCTGAAATTCTCTGCCTGAATAGAAAAATCTTTATCTTTTTTAAGTCGGGATATTTTAGTGAGTCCGCTGACAATTTTTGCAATGGTTTCCCCAAAAAGCCGCTCTATATCATTGATGGTATAACCAGTATCTTCTACTACGTCATGTAATAGTGCTGCGGCAATGGAAGTGGCACCCAACCCTATTTCATAAGCTACAATTTTGGCAACAGCTATTGGATGGTATATATAAGGTTCTCCCGTTTTTCTGCGTTGCTCACTATGAGCCTCCATAGAAACGTTAAAAGCTCTGCGGATCGTAGCTTTATCTTCTTTGGATAATATCTGATACGTTCCTTTTAGAAGGTCTTTATAACGCTTTGCAATTTCTTTATTTTCATCTTCTATCGTTACTGTGTATGCCATAAAATATAAGTTTCTTTTTCATACATGAAAATAGTACAAAGAATTGTAATGCGCAAGTTTTCTATTTCTTAAAATCGTAAATTTTTGATCCTCTGTAATAATGTCGGGTGTGAGTAGTGTATTTTTACATATAACGGATGTGGAGTTAAATTACTCAAGCTTTTTTTTGATAGTTTTTTGAGAGCAGTAATCAAAGGAGTTTCCGAGTAGGTTTCTTTCGCATAGTTATCAGCTTGGTATTCAAATTTACGGGAAAGATAGTTCATTATGAATCCGGTAATTTCAGAAATAGGCACATATAGTATTCCAAAAGCAATCAACCCTATGTGAAAAGCTTGTTGTTCTACCCCCAGTGCCTGTGAAAGAAGCGGGGCATTTATAAATAGTGATAGTATAAATAGCATGAACCCTGTGAGTAAAATAGAAGCAACCAGATTAAAAACGATGTGATTTTTTTTATAATGGCCCACTTCATGTGCCAATACTGCGACAATTTCGTCTGTTTCCAGGTCTTTGATAAGGGTATCAAACAAGGTAATTCTTTTCTCCCTTCCAAAACCGGAGAAGTACGCATTTGCTTTGGTAGATCTTTTAGATCCGTCAATGACAAAAATATTTGCAATTGTAAAACCCACTTTGCCGGCATATGAAGAAATAGCCGACTTCAATTCACCTTCTTGCAAAGGGGTTTGTTTATTGAATAAAGGGACAATTAGTTTTGCGTAAAACATATTCATAAACAGTGTGAAAGCGGCTACCAATATCCACGCATATATCCAAAAATGAGTTCCTGTGAGTTGATAAAACCAAATAATCAATGCTAAAATACCCCCGCCAATACTGGCCGATATAAGCCAACCTTTGATCCTGTCTAATATAAATGTTTTTTTTGTGGTTTTATTAAAGCCAAATCGCTCTTCGATAACAAAAATTTTGTAATAAGAGAATGGCAGTGCAATCATATCATTACCTATCATAATGATTCCAAAAAAGATCAAAGCGATACTTATTGGGTTTTCCGTATAACTTCTTGCCAAACCATCCACAAAAGCAAAGCCATCTAAAAAGAAAAATGTAAGTATCACTGCTAGTGAAAATAAAGAGGTAATAATTGAAAACCGATAGTTTGTTTTTTTATAGTTCTGTGATTTTCTATACGCTTCCGCATCATATATATCTGCCAATTCTTCCGGAATGGCATCATTAAAATGTTTTGCATTTACATAATTAAGAATGGCATCAACAATAAAATTGAAGACTAAAATTCCGATGAGTATGTAGAAAAGAAAAGTTGGTGTCATTGTATATTATTTTAGTACTTTTTGGTTAAATGGTTTGTAATTGTCGTTGTCTTTTTGCTTCGAAAATCAAAATGGCTGCAGCAACGGAAACGTTCATCGAATCAATGGTTCCTTGCATGGGTATATGAATATTTTTGATGGCACTGTCCCGCCAAATTTTAGTTAATCCCGTAGTTTCCGCTCCCACAACCAAAGCGGAAGCTTGTGTATAGTTTTCATCGGTATAATGATTAGCATTTTGCAAGGTCGCTGAAAAAATGCTGATATGGTTTTGTTTTAAAAAGGTTATGGTTTCTTCAGGGTTTGCTATGGCGATTTGGTTGGTAAATATAGCTCCTACACTGGAACGAATGACATTAGGATTATATACATCCGTTTTTGTATCTACTAAAATAACGGCATCTATATCTGCCGCGTCGGCAGTTCGGAGTATTGCTCCGATATTGCCCGGCTTTTCGATACCTTCGGCAATTAAAATCAATGGATATTTGTTTTTAAAATGTATGATGTCTAAGGCTAAATTTTTGGTTTTAACCAGTGCAATAAGTCCTTCCGCAGACCCTCTGTAAGCAATTTTTTGATAGATATCCTGTGATACTTCAACTACATCTGTATTGTTAAATATTTGCAGATAATCAGCACTAAACTTACCGGTAATACATAAAAGAGTATTGATTTCATAGTTTCCTTTGATAGCTAATTCAATCTCTTGTTTCCCTTCTACAATAAAAAGAGCTTGTTTTTTGCGTTCCCGAGATTTTTCTCGTAGTTTTAAAAAATTTTTAATAAAAGGGTTTTGCAGACTGGTAATTTGTTTCATGGATCACAAAAATAGCTAATTCTAATCATTGACTTTATAAGCATTTGATTTTAAGTTTTCAAAAAATTGACTTATTTTCATGTTTTAAAAACGAACTCATTTAAACTTTTTGGATGTAAGCGAAAATTAGAAGTTTTTAGGGCTGTTGAAGGATTTTTTGAGCTGCGGCGCTACGGAAGGAAAAAAAGACAAAAACAGAGCAGGAAACAGTAATTTTTTAGCAAATTGAAAAAGTTTAAATGAGTTCAACATATTTATAAACTTAATCAAAATAACAATGAAAAAATTAATTCAGTTATTAGTAGTTATTTTCTTTGCACTGACAATCGTGTCATGTTCAAAAGATGATAACACCACACCTCCTGCAACTACCACAGATACCACACAACAAAAGGTGTTTAGAGAATTTTGGGAAATTTATAACCGCCATTACCCTTTGATGCATCGTAAAAATATCAATTGGCAATCGGTTTTTGATGCTAATTTCCCGATGATTACATCAACTACTACAGATGTTCAGTTATTTACTATTTTACAAGGAATTATGACTCAAACCATAAGAGACGGGCATACGGATCTAACTTTTAACAGCCAGTCAGCATCCTATACACCGGATTCAAATTCGGAAATTACCACAACGGTTCAAACGATTACAGATACCAAAGTTGACTATTTAGGAGGTAGCTCAAGTAATGATTACATTTCGTACGGCACATTGAGAAGTGACGCAACGATTGGTTATATAAAATCAAAAACATTTGAACCGGTAAATACCGGTAGTGGTGAGTTTGCTGTATATCAAGCTGTTGTTGATGCAGCTTTAACAGCATTAAGAGACAAAAGAGGGATTATTATAGATGTAAGAACCAATGGTGGAGGCCAGTTAATGTATGCTACCTACCTGGCAGGAAGGTTTTTTAGTAATGATAATATAACCCTACAAAGAAAGCGTTATAAGACCACTACGGGAGATACCGAAGCTTCATTAAGTGGCTGGGTGCTTACTGCTGCAGATGATTTTTCCGGTTACCCCGATAGCAGAGCTGCAGAAGGAGGTATGGTAGGGGCTACTTTTTCCGACGAAAACAGGGTTGCTAAGTCCGGAACATTTCAATTTACAAATAAGGTAGCTGTACTGACATCAAGAGGTACTGCCAGTTCGGGAGAATTTTTTACAGCTACCATGAAGTCACAATCGCATGTAAGAACCATTGGAAATATAACTTTTGGAATTTTTGCCGGAAGTGATACTTTTACGCTGAGAGAGGGCGATGGCAATTGGAGGACAAGAGTTTCCGTACATGATGTGGAAATCATGTATAACGGAAGTTTTCAATCTTTTGAAGGGATAGGAATTACTCCGGATGATTTATTGCTTCCAACCGCAGCAGATGTAGCTGCATCCAGAGATGTACATATTGACAAAGGGGTGGAATATATAAATAATTAAGATAAAAAACCTCGTTTTTAAACGAGGTTTTCTTTTTATAGCTATAAACTTCTGGCTTAGTTCTTCAAGGTACACAACATTTATTTTCATTAAGTCTTAATTATTACGGATTTGAGATATAATCACTTTATATATAATTTGGGTTTAAGATTTACAAGTATTTTTAGATAATCGATTTTGGGTGTAAAAAAAATTAAATATATTCGAGTTCTTAAAACTTTATAACCATGACTATAAAAGAAATCAAAGACAGTATACAACAGTGGAATGAAGTAAGAATGACTTCTTTGGGCTTAAATTTTTTGACCTCCGGATCCGGACTGGAGATTAGGAGAAGTGAGTTTGAAGCCTGGAAGGATATCCAGAACGAACATAATATAGATATAGATGATATTGAAGTACACATGTATATAGGAATTGTAGAATTTGAGATTACTTTCTATTTGGTAGATTCTTATTCGGATAAATATCAGGATTATGAAGTTAATAAGAATCTATTTGTTAAAGAATATACAAAAAGTACATTTTTAGGTGATTTGGAAAAAGGAGCCGTTCAAATTCCTCCACTGGAATTTGTGACTTATAAAAGAAATGAAACTATAGAGGATGAAGAAAAAGAAAGAGAAAAAGCTATTAACGGCGCGTTTACCTGGTTATTGTATTCGGATACCTGGTTTAAAAATAAGCAAAAAGAGGTCAAACTAGCAGGAGGTACTGATGAGACAGGCCCGGTACGTGTTTTTAAAATTCCGTTTGTAGATTTTGTAGATATTTTTAACGATCCGGAAACTCAAAAAGCATTTTTATTTTTTGGTATCAGAAATTATGAAGATAAGGATAAGAAACCACTTTATAGAAATGAAATAGAATTGCTGTTATGTAGTAAGCAAAAATTGAAAGAAGATACAGATACCCCTATAAAAATACTTATATTTAGAGATGTAACATCGCCATGCCCTCCATTTTCAATGGATGGAGAAAATTTTAATCTAATTCGATAATTGTCATTAAATTGAATTTGTTAAATGAGATAGCTAATGGCCTTAGTTACTTTTCTGTTAGCTTATTGTTATCAGGAGTTTTATTTTTAGTTTATAATAAATCATACAAAGAGAGTAGTTTGATAACTATGTATCTTTTTGTTTTGTTGGTTATTGAATTGGTTTGTTTAATATCCGGGTTTTATTTAGCGTTAAATACGGCAATCTTATTATCATTATCGGCATTTATTCATTTGATTTTTTTAACGTATTTCTATTTTTCAAAGGTTTATTTAATGAGTGCTAAAAGAAGAAATACGGTTTTTTTATTGAGTATAGTTTTTTTTACTTTTCCCTTTATCTTCAATAAATCGTATCATTTTTTCCAACCTTATGACAGAGTTTTGTATTCTCTGATTATTACCGTTTATAGTTTATGTTATTTCCTATATGTAGTAAAAGGGGAAATTAAAATTTATAAACCCCAATTTTTTTTGAATAGCAGTGTTTTATTCTTTTTTGGGATTGATACTTTTTTAGCTGTGGGTACTACTTATCTGGTGTATAAAGAATATTTGGTAATAGTTGCCTGGTTTTGGTTTTTTCGATCTATTTTATTACAAGTATTTTATATGGCTTTAATCTATTATGTGTGGAAAATCAACAAGAACAGCTAATTCCGTTTTTATTAATAGGAGGGGTGCTATTATTACTTTTACTGTTTTTGTTTTTACTTTTATTTAATATAGCATTCATTAGAGGATTCGAAAAGAAGAAGAAAAAAAACAAAATTTAAAGTTAGCGCATCAAAAAAAATTGCTTCAAATCAGTATTATAATCCAAGAAAGAGAACGCAAAAGAATTGCTTCGGATCTACATGATCATTTAATTGCTCAATTGCACCGGACAAAGCTAATTAACTTGGATTCCTCCATAAATGGAATGCTTAAAAAAAGTATTGCTATGGCCAGGTATATATCACATGATCTAAGTCCCCCTTTACTAGCTAAAACGTCTGTAACAAGCCTTTTTGAGGATTTTTTAAACCCTTTTCGGGAAAAATATGTTATTACCATATGGTTTTCTCCGGGAAATAATAAAGATATAAATGAAATTAAAAAGCTTCAGCTATTTCGAATTTTCCAGGAAGTAATTGTCAATTGCGACAAACATGCAAAAGCTACGGAAATAGAAGTATTATTAAGAATTTCTAAAAAATATGTACATTTGATTATCAAAGATAATGGCATTGGAATCAAAAAGACATCTGTAAGAGGACTGGGGTTGAAAAATATAGAACTAAGAGTAGCATTTTTAAAAGGAACCTATCGGATACAACAAAATAAGCCAAAAGGAACTGTTTTTATACTTTCAACCCATAAAATAGAAGTTGAAACATTACTACCTCAAACATCTTTAGTGCGCTATTTCTCTATGCGTTTTTTTAGTTGCCGAACTTCCATATGTAAGTCCTGTATCGCATTTCGTACGTCATTGTGATATGTTCTGAAATCAGTAGACAGCCTCATAAAACATTTAAAGAAAGCAAGTATATCTTTACCAGATCGATAGTAGGGCGGATAGCTGGGATTGTCACTTACAACTTTAATACGGTCATGCTCTCTGTATATACGCTTACAAAGCACGCCATGGTCTTTATCTAAGAGGATGTATGTATACCCATCTATTATAGTATTGATGTCATTCAAGTGATTTGCTGCTACATAATCTGCATGCCGTATGGTAGGATGCATACTGTCTCCTTGTATCTGAAAAGCAACGTTGAGTCCGAAAGGAGCATTAGGAAGTGAAATTGCCGGTAATTCTTGTAATTTCTTCGGGTTATCCAACATAGCACCGAAACCGGCAGACGCACTGACATCTGCCACAAGTGTGTTTAATTTTTGAGAATCGGGGGTTATTTCTATAATAGGGCGTTTGTCAATGACTTTTGTTTGCACTTCCGACTTTAGCATCGGGTCTTTTCCGGTCAATAACCATTCAGGATTGATTTCGGAATAATACTTGAGAAATTTCAGTGTATTTTCTTCTGATATGCCTGTTTTTTGTGAAAGAACACCGTTAGAAATACCTGTCTTTTGGTAAAATTCGTACTTGCTTACTTTCTTATAATCAATATACTGTATTATTCTCTGTTTTAATAATGAAAAATCTCTCATATATTTTTGATTAACTGAAATATTTCTATTATATTTGTACAAATATAAGCTAAATCATTTAATATGGCAAACCATACAGAAGTACCACTAAATAAACAAAACAATTGAGGTGAAAAACAACAGATACGGTATTATTATTTATAATAATTATGGATTTTTTAAATGAGTTCAATAAAATAATGGATGAGTCTGCTTATTTTTCTGTTTTGTTCTTGTTGTCATTTTTGTTGCTTCTGCCTTTGCTTTTGTTTAATATCATATTTATTCGGAGGATTCGGAAAGAAGAAGAAAAAAAACGAAACTTACAATTACAGCACAAAAAAAAAGTACTGAAAACTAGTATTGTAACCCAGGAAAAAGAACGCAAAAGAATTGCCTCGGACCTGCACGATCATTTAATTGCTCAATTACACCGGGCAAAATTAATAAACCGAAATACTGCCGTAAATGAAGTGCTTAGCGAAAGTATTGCGGTAGCCAGGCATATATCACATGATCTAAGCCCGCCATTACTAACTCAAACGTCTGTAAAGGAATTGTTTGTAGATTTTTTAAAACCTTTTCAGGAAAAATACATAAATAACTACCTGGTTTCGTTTAAACAACGACGTATTTACTGATGAAGTCAAAAAACTTCAATTATTTCGAATTTTTCAAGAGGTGATTGTCAATTGTGATAAACACGCAAAAGCTACGGAAATAGAAGTACTATTAAGAGTTTCCGAAAAATACATACACTTAGTTATTAAAGACGATGGTATTGGTTTAAAAAAAATGCCTAAAAAAGGACTGGGGTTAAAAAATATAGGGTTAAGAGTTGTATTTTTAAAAGGAAGGTATCGGATACGGCAAAATAAATTAAAAGGAACTATCTTTACACTTTCAATCCCTAGAAATGAAAGTAAAAATACCCCTGGCAATAGTAGATGACGACATACTGGTAGTTCAGCTACTCAGCAATTTTTTACAACAACAAGAGCATTTTAATGTGTCTTTGACTGCTTATAGTGGAAACTCATTTTTAAAGCAGTTGGAAAAAGCGGAAGTAGCTCCGAAAATCGTATTATTGGACTTACGAATGAACGACGGTAGTGGGGTACATACTATTGAAGCGCTCACCTCAAAATACCCTGAGCTAAAAATAATTGTTTTATCGTCTTACTATAAAGACACTTCCACAGGGTATATGCTTAAATTGGGAGTACATGCGTTTTTACCTAAAGAAACGGATAAAGAAGATTTTATTTCTATCTTGTATGAGGTCAATGATAAGGGCTATTTTTTTACCGCCGAACAATTGGAGATACTACGTGGCCAGGTGAGCCACAAAACCCCTAAATTATGTGTTTCGGCAAAAGAAGCCCTAAGTAACAGAGAACTACAGGTGTTACAACTTATTTGCCAGCAATATACCGCCAGACAAATTGCCGATAAGCTATTTGTTACTACAAAAACCGTAGAAGCTCATAAGAGCAATTTATTTTTAAAAACAGGAGTTAAAAATACTGCCGGATTAATTATCTATGCCGTACAAAATCAGCTTATTAACGCAAATGAAATGGTATTATTAGATTGAGGTTTGTTATGTTGTATTGAATCCTGATACAGTTTCGGGCGTCGAACTTTTTTGTCAAATCAATTCTGCAAAGATCTCAAATAATAACTGGTATTGGCACATTTTAGAAATCTTTCGTTTTTTTAATCTTTTAACCCTTTGATTAAATATTTCAAAGACTCTTGGAAAACTAAAAAAAGAACCCATAATTAATAGCATGATACAATTATGAGTTCTTTACGTTTTGATAATTAAGCTTTTACATAGTTTATTCCTGTTTCGGGTCTGCCGTTTTTGTTAGAGACATTTATATGTGGAAGCCCGTTTTGAAGTGTAACAAACGTATAGGTCCATCCATCTGTAAAACTTCTGTCAACTAAAGGTTCTCTGTTATATCTCGGATTAAGGAATACTGATCCTACAATAATTGACGGAGGTATTGCCTCTAGGTGAAATTCTCCGGAATACTCATTAGGAATCCAATTTTGATTTTCCTCAAATTTAAATTTATACCCGATTTTGTTCTTTAATATAAACATAATTTTAAAAATTTATTTTCCTACTCTGTTTAAAATAGCTTTTTCGGATGCCAGCTTTTGTACGTTTTGTACGTGTATTACTCCTAATTTTTATAATAGATGTATAGTGTGCATTCTGAGATTTGGCAAACGCCTTTCCTGTTAAGCCAGGTAACTTATGCATTTAACAATCATTACAAAGAGTAGGAGGATCTGTTTATATTATCCGGGTATCTGTGCACGTAGTGCCCTGTCATACCCTTCAATTAATTTTTTCAACCCGTCGGTAGGGTGTGTTTTATCTATGACTACTTCCAGGCTTGCGATGTTTACATCACTTTCTCTGTCTTTTATTTTTTCCGGGAAAGAAATGGCTAATTCGTCATCAACCAGATTTACTTCCAAATCGGTTTTAAATTTAACCTGGGACATTTCTGTTAAACTTATGGGAACCAGAGAAATAAGAGGTACAATGACTTCTTGCGAAACCACCCCCTTTGCTGTTTCTCTTGGGTATTGTATAGTAACTGTTTTTGGTTTTAATTTTCCCCGGGCTTTAGCAAAAACATCTTTTAAGTCGGTAGAAATTGAACTCATTATTTTTTCTGCCAATTCCGTCGCCCTTTTTTTATCTTGCCCACTCATACTGGAAATAAGAGCATCTTTCAAAGAAGTATTTAGATCTTCTCCGTCAGTTTCTTCAAAATAAAGGTCTATCAATTTTAAACTTTGATTCTGGATGGCGGTTGAAGCTGCCAGTGCACCTTTTTGGATTACCGAAACAAGTTGTTCTAAATTCATGATTTACTTTTTTAATTGTTGTAATTCTTCGTATGCTGTTTTCACTGCAGGAATGCTTTCTTTGCTAACGGAAACAGAGGTATGGCAATCCTTTAGATTAGCAAATAGAAATAATTACTTAAAATAAAAACATAATAGTTATGATGAAATTTCTTTTTTTGCTTCTTTTTTTCTTTGTTAATAACTCTTATTTTGTTGATAACCAAAAACACAAAAGAACGGAGTGAACTTTAGCGGCCAGCTAGCTTTTTAGAGCCATCCCCCGTATTAGTCTCCGTTCTTTTTAAAAGTTACTTAGAACCATATAGAATTTCAGTTTCTGCCCTTATTAAAGGTCTTAGTTTAAGTAACTATTATTAATATCTAATTACAAAATTATGAAAACAAATGAAATTATCGGAATCGATGTCAGTAAATTATTAATTGATGTTTGTATCTATTCTAAACAAATTGTTCAACAGTTTGAGAACAGTAAATCTGGATTTAAATTAATGCTAAAGTGGAGTTTTAAAAATTCGTCTTTCTCTAAAGAAGAAACCATGTTTGTATTTGAACATACAGGAATGTACTCTCATTTATTATCTGTGTCTTTAACTGAACAAAAATTATCTTTTTTCATAGCTTCTGGTTTAGAAATTAAAAGATCTATTGGTATTGCTCGTGGAAAGGATGACCAAATTGATGCCAAACGCATTGCTCTATATGGGTATCGATTAAAAGAAGAACTTAAACCCAGTAAGCTACCTAAAAGAAGTATATTACAACTAAAAAGTCTCTTATCTTTAAGGACAAAACTTAACAAACAAAGAGCTGGTTTTAAAGTTACTTTGAAAGAACAAAAAAGAATTTATAAAGCAAAAGAGTATAAAATAATCTTTGACGTTCAACAAAAAATGATTGCAGAACTAACCAAACAAATACACAAGATTAATACTCAAATGCAAGCTATTATTGACCAAAATATAATGTTAAAAGAAACCTATAAACTTGTTACTAGTGTTAAAGGTATAGGAATGCAAACTGCTATAATGATGATTGTGTTTACTGACAATTTTTCAAAATTTGAAAACTGGAGAAAGTTTGCCTCTTATTGTGGTGTTGCTCCTTTTCCTTACCAATCTGGAACTAGTATTAAAGGACGTACAAAAGTCTCTCATTTGGCTAATAAAAAATTGAAAGCAATTATTAATATGTGCGCTATTTCTGCTATACAACATAACCCAGAAATGAAATTATACTATCATAAAAGAATAAAACAAGGCAAAAGTAAAATGAGTACCGTTAACATTATTAGAAACAAATTAATAGCAAGAGTGTTTGCCGTTGTCAAACGACAAACACCCTATGTAGATACTTTTAAATTTGCTGCATAAATTAGTAAAAATAATATCTCAACTTTTACTTGTTTTTATCATAGAATACGGGGTGGTACAATCAAAGGACTCTCCCTGGAAAAGTAAATCCGGAATGGTTATGATTTCATTTTTACATGTAGGGCATGAAATGTTCAATTGTTTCATGGAGTTAAGATTTTTTGATAACGGATTATTCAATAGTAATATGGTTTGTCAAATACTCATGATGAGCTTTCGTAGTGATAGTGTTAGTTAACCTGCCCTCATGACGAGGGCAGATTAGTTTAGCTATAGTGTATATCCTATTTAGGCATTTCAATAGGATCTATTGAGTTGGCAAATACATCTATAATGGTTTTTACACCATCCGGAAGCGGTATTTGTCCGGCATGTACTTTTACATCATACTCTGCGGAATTACTTTTTTCATAATGAGAATTTTCACTAAAAGTAGAATCCGAAGAATACGAAACACTTCCTTTTACTTCCGCACTAAAAACTCCGTAACCGATTTTTGCGGAAAAACTTCCCTCTCCGGAAAATTTATCAGCTTCTTCTTTGGAAGTTTCCTCTCCGTAAGAAGATTTTACTTCCATATGAAATGCAATGTCCACATTATCCACAGCTAAAGAATTTAAAGGTAAAATAGTTAATATGGGTAGGTTGAATGTGGTACTTACTTCTTCATAAGTAGGTTCGCCACTGTCATTTACACCTAAAACCCCTCTGGTTAAACTCATCTTAATGAGAATAGGGGTATAGTTTTCATCTTTTCCTTCAGCCGTACCTGTTTTTTGAAAACAAGTATCCAAAAGAAATTTGGTTTGTGTAATTGCCATAGCATTGTTTGCGTCTGCTGCTGCCATCAAGGGACCTCCAATCAGGTCTTTCATTGGCAGCCCGTTAAATTGCTCTGCCATTGAGACTAAGGCTTTCTCATTTGCCATAATATTTAGTTTTAGTATTAATTGTTCTTACTCTGTTTATTATTAGGATTTTCAGATTCCTCCTTTTGTGTAACCCGAACTGACAGATAGTAGCTACTCGATTAAATATCACGATTTGATTACCGTACAAATTTGCAATGAAGGTGGGTTACATATATTAGGGGAAATACCAATCTTTTAAAAATTAGAGCATATACCTTTGTGGAAGTAGTAACCGGTATAAATCTATTTTATTTAATTTTTTTTATAAAAAATTAAATAAAAATATATAGCCAGACCAATATAGAATGTCATCATTCGGGTTTAAAAACCTATCGACTCTGGAATCAAGAACCATGACTATCTTGATTCTTATACCAGTTATTATTTTACGATAATTTCAAGTGATAAGTGGTATTGATTCCAGTAGCGTAGCGATCTTGTTTTAAAATTTATCTACATATTTTAATATATGTCAAGTTTTTGATTTAAGAGCTACAAATATAGGATACAAAAAGTGTCAAATTATTGCAAAATAAGCCTATAATAATTCAAAGTTTGTATTGGTATTTGGTGAGTCGTTTATCTCCGAATTTGGTTAAAATATTTTGCTCTGTTGCCCATTTTAAATCTCGGCTTGCGGTGGCTTGGCTTATCTCTTTGAAGTTTTGTAAGTAGTCTTTTCGGCTAAATTCATTAGAGCCTATAACATCTTTGTATAACTCAATTCTATTTTCGGTTGTTAGTGTTCTATTGGGGGTTTTGAGTAAGTTTTCCAAGGATTGGAGTATAATACCTAACATAAACTCGATAAAAGGGGTAGCACTCCCCATTTTATCCGATTGACTTAATACATTGTAGTATTCTGCTTGGTTTTCTTTGATAAGACTTTCAACAGGTAAATATTCAAATACCGGATATTCTTGCATTAAAATTAGGGTTTGCCACAATCTATAATTTCCCCCAAAAATCGGACAGTAATTTAAGTTAGATTTTTAATTATAAATTTACTGTATCATGAGTAGAAGAAGATTCACATCAGAGTTTAAATTCAAGGTGTTTTTAGAATCCTTGAGCGAGCGTTATACGATTCAAGAGTTGGGTTCGTAAATATGATATCCATCCAACCCAAATTACCAATTGGAAGGCTCAATTTTTAAAGAATGGTCAAGCTGTATTTGATGATCGTCCGGTAAAGGATTCAAAAACAGAGTCATAAGAGAAAGAAGATCGTTATTTAAAGAAGATCGGTCAGCAAAAGATGGAGATTGATTTTTTAAAGAAAGCCTTGTCATGAATAAGAGTTCAAAACAGCGTAAAGAACAGGTTGACAAGGCAAGTAAGCTGTCTATTGTAAAGCAATGTGATTTATTACAAATTCATCGTAGTAGTGTGTATTACATTCCAAAGGGAGAGAGTTCATTGAATCTGGAGATCATGAGATTGATAGATGAGGAGCATCTGCTTCACCCATGGCTTGGAGTTCCTCGTATAACTACTTGGCTCAATATGGATAAGGGTTATAAGATCAACAAAAAGCGCATAGAACGCCTTTACAGACTCATGGGGTTGTCTGCCGTTGGCCCCAATCCTAATACTTCCAAAAGAGGTAAAGGGCTTTGCATAGAATCTATAAGTACCTGTTGAGTAAGTTAAAGATTAGACATTCCAATCAAGTGTGGGCAATGGATATTACCTACATTCCAGTTCAGGGAGGGTATTTGTATTTATGTGCTATTATAGACCTTTACAGTCGTTATGTAGTGGGTTGGTCATTATCCAACACGATGACAAGTAACCGGTGCAGAGAAACCTTACAAGAGGCTATTGAAAAACATGGAAAACCAGAGATTCTCAATACAGATAAGGGGAGTCAGTTTACTGCCTATGAGTTCTGCGATTGGGTAACTCATCCTGATAGAGCCATCAAGCTCAGTATGGATGGTAAAGGAAGAGCTATTGATAATATTTTCATTGAACGATTATGGCGTAGTGTCAAATACGAACATGTATATTTGTTTCCAGCTAGTGACGGTAGAGAATGTTATAGAGGTTTAAAGGAGTATTTCGAGTATTACAATACACAAAGAAGGCATCAAAGTATCGGTAATCAACATCCTCAAACCATTTATCAACAAACCCTAAAAATAGCAGCATGAGATATGATGATACTTTGGGGAGTTATTCACAAAAAATGAGAGTTATCAGCCTCCACCCGGACCCCCTCTTTCAAGGGTCAACGACAATTTATGGGGATTGATTATTTTAGATGCATAAAAAAAGACGATGCATTTAGAATTATTAGCATCTATCCTCCCTCAAGATTTATTACTTCATTTTGATATTGTATTTTTTGAAGAATTAGGAGATATTTCAGTTAAAAAGGATGCTTTTCACATTTATTTAGAAGAGAAGAATATTCTACCAGAGGGTTACTCAAAGGGTAATTATGAGTCCAAAGGTTTTATTAGCAGTAAACAGATTCAAGATTTTCCCATACGCGGTAAAGCAGTTTATCTACATATAAAAACAAGACGATGGCGAGATAAGAAGACTAAAAAGGGAGCGATTAAAAATGATTATTCATTCATTGCAGAAGGTTCTAAATTAACGTCAGAACTTTCTGATTTTTTAAAAGCTACAGGTAGAGGCCCGAGAAGATACGATCAGTAATATAGCGAGTTATTACGGTATTTACCCACGAACTTTACAACGCCATTATAAGAAACAGATAAGTGGGTTTGATAGTTGGAATCAAAAGCCCCATTGTGAAGATTATCTTATTTATCCGAAGAATATAGGAGAGTATTTAAGTCTTGATGAAGTAAGTCTATCTAAAGGTGAACTTTATACCTATTTGACCAACAAGAACGGACGAAGTAAACAAGGAACTTTAGTGGCTTGTGTAAAAGGAATTAAAAGTGATGATATTATTACTGCTATTGAAAGAATACCCTTAGAACAACGCAAACAAGTCAAAGAAGTAACTTTAGATATGGCAAATAATATGAATTTAACAGCTAAGATTTGTTTTCCAAATGCTAAAATTGTTACCGATAGATTTCATGTGGTAAAACTGGTAACAGAAGCTTTACAGCATGTTAGAGTACAGCATCGGTGGAAAGCAATAGAAGATGAAAACAAAGCGATTGAAGCTGCTAAAAAAGCAAGGAAGAAACACAAACCCATAGTGCTATCTAATGGTGATACAAAAAAGCAACTTTTGGCTAGAAGTAGATATATTTTAGCTAAAAAGACAAACGATTGGACACCTAATCAAAAACAAAGAGCAGAATTATTATGTAATCTTTATCCAAACATCCAACAAGCCTATAAACACACTTTAGAATTTAGAAGCATTTATCAAGAAAAATGTAAAGTAAAAGCCAAACAACGATTTGAACATTGGTTTGAGGATACAGAAAAATTGGAATTTAAAAATTTCAATACAGCAATGAACAGTATTAAACATCATTTTAATACCATCTTAAACTTTTTTGACAATAGGAATACAAATGCAAATGCAGAGTCTTTTAATTCAAAAATAAAACTCTTTAGAGCCAATCTGGACTTGCTACATTTAGAGTGACAAAGAGTTAAGCTAATTTTATCTAAAATAACTTAACCATATGAAACGAAGAAAATACAGTAAAGAGTTTAAAATTAAAGCAGTAGAATTAAGCAATGTACGAGGTAACACAAAGCAGATTGCCATGGAATTGGGAATCAGTGCAGATCTTATTTACAGATGGCGTAGAGAATTAGAACAGCGTCCTGATTTAGCTTTTAGCGGTAATGGCGTCAAACAACTCACAGAAGATCAGAAAGAGTTAGAGCGATTACGTAAACAGCTCAAGGATGTTACCATGGAGCGGGATATCTTAAAAAAGGCCGTGAGCATCTTCTCCAAGAGCGATCGGAAGTATTGAAATTTATCAAAGATTACAGTAGAGAATATCCGGTTGGGAAGATGTGTAAAATTTTTAAAATTAGTAGAAACAGTTATTACAGGAGTAAGAATTATGTTCCATCAGATAGAGATGGAAAAAATCGTATGCTACTCTCTGAGATTCACCGTATCTGTGAGCGAAGTAAATCTACTTATGGAAGTCCTAGAATTACAGAGGAACTCAAAGCTAAAGGGTTTAAAGTATCTAGGTCTAGGGTAGCACGATTGATGAAAAAACACGGGATTAAAGCAGTTCGTAAAAAGAAATTTGTTGTCACGACAGATTCTAAGCATCAATATCCGGTAGCTGATAATGTATTGGATAGAGATTTTAGAGCTACCGCTGCTGCACAGAAATGGGTTTCTGATATTACCTATTTAAAGACTGCACAAGGATGGCTGTACTTAACGGTAATTATTGACCTGTTTGATCGTAAAGTCATTGGTTGGTCTTTGAGCAATGGACTCAAAGCAAGACAAACTATCATTGCTGCATGGAGAATGGCTGTAAACAACAGAATGCCTTGTGAAGGTATGATTTTTCATTCTGATCGAGGTGTACAATACGCATCTCATGCGTTTGTTAATATCCTTAAAAGTTATCATGTAACACCCAGTATGAGTAGAAAAGGAAACTGTTGGGATAATGCAGTAGCTGAATCTTTTTTTAAAACAATCAAAACAGAACTAATGATAGACAATAAGTTTATATCCAACAAAAGTCTTCAAATTAAAGTCTTTGAATACATAGAAACTTGGTACAACAGATACAGAAGACATTCTGCTCTTGGTTACAAAAATATCATCGAATTTGAAAAATTATATCAAATCAAAAATGTAGCTTAACTTTTTGTACCATTTTTTGTTGCATATCCAATCAAAGAGGCGTAAGAGATACACAATTTTTCCTCTTTAGGCTTGAAAAATTATTCGCTTAATCCCCATAAAATTTACTTGAGCCTCTTTCAACATCATTATCTCATTTAAGTTTTAATAAAATCTGTCCTATCAATGGGGGGAATTATAGTTTTTCCAAACCAACCAACCATTATTACTGCTTCCTATGCAAAAATCGGCAGCAGTACTGGGACTTTTAAACGTATAGTCTGTTTTGAGGGTAATACTACCTTGTACGGTTTCTGTATATTCTTCAATGAAGTGATTGCGTTTATCTTCCCAACCAAAAGATTGGACAACAGTAGCGGCAATTATACTTCCTTTTAAGACTGTAAACCCATTTTCATTATAAAAGCCTTGTGCATCTGATTTTCGCCCCTTTGTGTAGAATATTTCGTAAGCATTGTTGGTATTACTATTGGATTTAAAAATGGTAAAACCTGTAAATTCTGTAATAAACTTAATATCATTAAAGAAATCATGTAAGGTATCTATTGAGTGGCGTTGTAGTTTAAGTTGTTTAGGGTTTTGTTCATTTTCTTCCGTATTGTAATTGTTTATTTCTCTTGCGTGATGAAAGATTTCATTGTGTGATTTAGAAAGCTGGTTTTATGTTAATTATGGGATAATTTTTTTTTTTAAGAAAGCTAATTATTTCTGCTTAAGCTGATTTTTTGAAACATCAGAAAACCCTTTTTCTAGTTGTCCAACGTTAGTTGAATTATTAATTTTAAGAACTTGCTTTTTAATATTTTTTTGAATTATTGATTCTAACTGTTTGTTGTTATTAACTTTGGTAGCCAGATAGATGTATAATTTTATTAAGTTATTAAGGATGTTTGTTTTAGAACTCCTATTTTCAGTAATTCAATTATTTCTGCTATGTACTTATGATTATTTTTTAGATTTAAATCAATAAGCGAAAAATACAAGATTAATAGTTTGAGTTCGTTTTCCTTAGGTTTTTGTTTAAGTGTGTTAATTTTCTCAATCAGAATACTTTCAAGATTATTTTGGACAACAGCGTCATAAAAAAATGTCTGAATAACGATAGGAACGAACTGTATCAATAATTTCATCAATTCATCTTCACTTGTTTTTTCAGGAATTAGCTCTAGGTTATCATCTTCTATCTCTTCAATAATTTCAAAACCAAGTACACAGGTATAATTTAAAATAAGCTCAAATATTTCATCCTCTAAGTTTTGATCTTTAAATTTTGAATTTCTGAAAACACGAGCTATTATTAACAATGACTTTTCTAGATTTTCAGGAGTAGGCTCGATTTTTTTGTAATACTTTTTTGGATTTACTTCAGATAACTTACGATTATCACCAGATATTTCTTCGAAAATAATATCTTGTTCCTCAATTGGAATAGGTTTGACAGTATCTTTAAGTGCTTTTGGAAGACCCAAGTCAACACTTAACTTATTTTGTATTTGATACTTTAAAAGTGAATCTAGTTGAGTAAAATTGTATTTTGAGGCTACCTGATCGAAAATCTCTATAGTTTTTTGAAGAATCTTTTTCACATAGGCAACATCTCTACTATTGAAGCCTGCACATATCTCAAATTCGTTAGCAAACGATAAGTAGAAGTGACCGTCATCAATGACCTTATTTCTGAAATCTTGATTATCTTTCATGTAATAAGCCAGAAAGTACTCAAATACTCCATTTAATCTAAAGGTATAGGAATCCATATAGACTTTTTTCAAGAGCCCTAAATCAATAATCAAATCCGTAACTTTACTGACTTCAATCACAAATTTTCTATTTGAATTCTTGTAATTATCAGTAAAGTTGATAAGTTCAACGTGAGACAATACGTAGTTTTCTTCACTCTTCTTAGAAATCAAAAAATAAGCTAACTCTCCAATATAGGTTTTAAAATCTTCATAATCGATCTTGTAGATAGATTCTTTGGAAATAAATCGATCTCTACCCAACAAATTATCAATATATAATTCAATCAATTGGAAATTACTTCTAAAGTTGGCATCTGAGTTCTTTTCAAATATCCAGATGAACAGAGATACCGTCCAATAATTGGAAGGAATATTAAGTTGATTAAATACCTTATGAATCTTTTCCAACAAAACCTCTCTTTTTGAATCACTCAGATTAGGCCACTTTTTAGTCAGGATTCTTATTTCTGTTCTACCGATTTCCCAAATAAACCGATTTGACAACTCTTGATTGTTAATATACTGATTTGAGAAGTTGTTCAGCAATGTCTCCTCGGCCACCGCTATTATTGACGAATTAGGGTTGTTGGATAAGTATTCATTGACGGGATTAAGAATAAAAATCTCATTATCATCAAAATTATCCAAGAGTATTTTCACATGATAACTCTGAGAAAGATTTGCAGAATTGTTCTTATTCAGCGCATAAAAACTACTTATATTCTTCAGAATATCTATTGATTTTGAAAGCTTTATATACTCTTTACAATCTATGTAGAGAGGTAAGATTTTAGTAATACTAAAATTGTTAAGTGCATTGAGTAAAATTTTATATAGGATTGCTGTTTTTCCACTTTTATCTTTTCCGAACAATATTTCATTTTCTGTCGATAACAACAAATCATTTAACGAGAAGCTTTTTGCCCTAGTTTTTGTGTCATCAAATGTTTTTGGTTTATCCTTGATGATTGGGGTGGTAAAGAGTTGTATAAAGTCTTCTCCTTCTTTTAACTCATTGTTTGATAAAAACAGTTCATTTGCTTTTATTAACTCTTCGTTAAACCTTTTCCTTATATTTTCCCTAAACTTGTTCTCCTTTATTTTGGTCTCGCTAATTGGAATATGAGATATTTTTGGATCACCTTTGTAAAAAGTATTTTCATCAGATTGATAAATTCTATTACTTGTTATCACTTGATAAGTTTCCAAATCTATTTCAATAATTGAGTACCCAATCTTTGAAACTTCATCTAAAGAGAGAGTGGCACTCGAAGAACAATGATACATCCCTATTTCTGGAACCATGTAAATGGTATCTCTATTTTTGTGAGTATGACCAGAAAACATTGCATGATAATCTTTGAAAACAATATCTTCTATTAGTATCGAATTCCAATATTTAAGGTCGGATAGTGGGTGATGCATCAAAAAAATATTAAAAGAACTTCTTAGCTTAATTTTTTCGAAGGCTTCTTTTAATAAATGTGTTGGATACAGTAAATTTCCTGAATCTTTTTCTGAATTGAAAGAACGCCATGCAGAGTTAATTGTTGTAATTGAGATTTTAACACCTCCTTTTTCTCTGTTATGTATCGAATATAAGTTTTCAATTAAATCTCCTTTTTCTTCTTTATGACTTGAGTAAAACTCATCTCGAAAAGTATGATAATTGTTGAAGTTTTTAAGGCTAGCCTTAAAAGACTTGCCATCTTGTTTGACAATATAGTTGTCCAAATCTTTATTGGTGGTTAATGAGTCAATTGATTTGGCAATTTCCTCCAGTTCCTGACCTCTGTTTACATCATGGTTTCCCTCACAAATAATGACATTATTCATAGGGATATTTAATACATGGGCAATACGTTTTAACAAAACTTCACTAGCTTTATGAAAATGATCTAAGTTATTACCATCGTTAACTAGATCTCCTGTGAAAAAAATAAAGTCAATCTTAGATTCTTGATCCTTTAAAGAATGAGATAATGCGTCCAAAAGTCTATTTTGATTAGGGATAGACATTTTATCTTCTTTATAATGAAAATCTGTAAGATGAAGTATTTTTAATTTTGTCATTTGTGTTTATTTATTTCTCTGCTTAGAGGATTCTCAAAAAATCACATGAAAAGGTTTGAAAATTTAATGACAAATATCTAAGTACATGACAAAAATTTAGTCAAGTTCATATTGTTTTGATTTACAGGGTTTAATAGCACAGAAGCGATATAATCTAATCCATATTTGAATATGCTTTTAGCCATTCTTCCATGCTTTTTTATTTTGATAGGCTTAATCTGATGTAAATATATACCAACTTTGTAACACCATACGAAAGCCATCATTACAAACAGTACTAATTTTTCAATACGCTTAATATCTTGCAGGTGTGTGTTTTCAATATCAAAGCCACTGGCTTTCATTGCTTTAAAACACATCTCTATCTGCCATCGTTCTTTGTATTGTTCAAAGGCCTTATCAGGAGCGTTGAACGATACAATGATTAAGAAATCAGGCTTTCCATTTTTTGGGTACAACTTGCATCCGGAAAGGAAACAAAGCTGACCATTAACACGTACAATTTTAGGATAATACACAAACTCATTGATCTTATGTGGATTAAACAAGTGAAATACTTTGATGGTTTTGTTCTTATCAGGAAGCTCTACCTTAAAGTTGTTTCGAATGCGGATATAATATTTGATTCCATTTGTATTCAAGAAATCCAACCAATGATTACCTACAAACTCTCTATCGGCTACAATGGATTTAATAACATCTTTGCCAAAAAGTCTTATGAAACGATTCACAAGATCAATACGCTCCTGACTGTTAGAGTTCCCTGGCTTATCTAACATAGTAAATAACAATGGGAAGGCAACACCTTTATAGACAACTCCCAACTTAAAAATGTTGATGTTGGTCTGACCAAACTTCCAATTGGTCCTATCAATACTCAAGATCAATCCCTCTTGCTTAGGAAGGAGACTAAATATAAGACGAGCGATCAAATCTCCATCCAACGAATAATCAGCAATAAATCTTTGAATACGTCTGAGTGATGACTTCGAATCTACTGAGGTCTCAAAAGCGTTGGCTACCTTTTCAAAGGTAACTGTCTGTACCTTACAGAGGGCGATAATGAAATGTGATATGAGTTTGATTCTTGCCAAATTGATCTTACCTTGGAAATGAGAACTTAAAACTGAATTTAATTCACTACTTTTAGTGGAAGCATTGGTTTTTTTCATTAGAAAAATGAGTGATGTTATTCTTCTAATATACTGAAAATCAATGCTTTATTTTAATTATTTAACATTTAATTTACTGATAATCAATTAATTATATTTTTTGTCATGTACTAAAGACAAATATAATATTATTGATATTTACAGAGCTCAATAAATAGCAGTTTCACAAATGAAAGGCACCTTATGACTTATTCAGCATAATAAAACTTTAAAATTCAAAAGCCTTTCAAAAATTAATTCAAATTTGAATTTTTGTTTTTGATTATTTGAATGATTTATACAATTCCCAAGTCATTTTAAGGGTCAATACTTATTGATATTAGAGGATAAAAAACATAGAATTTTTTCTATAGCCAGACCAATATAAAATGTCATCATTTAAAGTACTACTGATTTTAGAGTCAAGAATCAACACTGTCTTAATACTTAATTCCAGTAGCGTAGCGATCTTGTTTAAAATTTATTTAAAGACCTTAATTTATACCAAGTTATTTTGATTTGGCTATAGTAGAAGCAATCTTGCGCGAAAATATTTAAAATGAATATCTGAATTCCAGTCAAATATTTTCATATCTTCTACCAAAGAAGTTGGTTTGATTTTTGCTATCTTTGAGATAAATAAAGCGTGATGACAATTATAACGATTAAAGATAGTGGAAAAATTAAAAAAACTGCTTTTGCTTCATTTGAAGAACTAGCTGAGTTTTTATTTGAAAAATTTGGCTATGGCACACTACTACCACTTGATGAAACGGAGTTAACCAATTCCCAAAAAAAACGCATGGAGAAAGCTCTTAAAACTCCTAAATCAGACATGCTTAATCTTTGATTATGAATGTCTATGAATTAGACAAGCAGGTTCTTGATTATCTCCAAAAACGAAATCTAATCTCTCGCTATAAGAAAGCTAAAGAGTATTTGAAAAAGGATCAACTTAAAGCCGTACAGTTTAAGAAAAGGAAACCTTATACCGAGGGTAAATATTACTTCCGCATCACTCGAAAATATAGGGCTATCGGTGTGTTTGACGGTGAAGATTTCATTGTGACTGATATTTCAGATCATCAGGAATAAAGTAGGTATATAAATAAATGCCCGATAAAAAGACAAATTAAGAAGCTGACAGATACAAGTCCTTTAGAGTCAAGGCAAGGTAAATAAAAACAAAAGGGCATAAAAAACAACTAACTCTTTGAAATTCAAATCTATGTGGTCAGATAATTGACTAAGAGGGGGAGCTCAGAAAATCAAAGAGTTACAAAATATTTTGTAACTCTTTTTTATTTGCACTCAAAGATTAACACTTCCTAAAGGAAAGAGTTTTTTAATTATTGATCCAGACTGTGTTAGCTCCATTATTAGTTATAAATGCGTCTAGGTCGCCATCCCCGTCTAAATCACCCAAAGAAACGTCATAGCTAAATCCACTTCCTAAGGATTGACCACTATCCGATAAAATTCCAGTACCATCGTTGAAAAAGACTTTATTAGAGTCACCGTTAAATCTTGATATAAAGGCATCTAAATCGCCATCGCCATCCAAGTCAGCAAGGATAATACATGTAGTTCTTGCATTTGTTAATATAGATTGACCACTATCTGAAAAAGAACCTGATCCATTATTAATCCAAATTGAACTTGAGGTATTATTACTAAAACTAACTATCATAGCATCTGAATCACCATCTCCATCCACATCACCCAAAGATATATTGCCAAATGCCGTGCTTCTCAACGATTGACCACTATCTGTAAATCACCATTACCATTATTGAGCCAAACTTTACTAGATACAAAATGATTCACTACAAAGGCATCTATATCTCCGTCTGCATCCAAATCATCAAGAGAGATTCCGTAACTACTACTATTTCCAAGAGACTGTCCGCTATCCGTAAAGTTACCACTACCGTCGTTCAGCCATAACTTATTTGTTTGATTAATAGAATTAGCTATATATGCGTCTAAATCACCGTCTCCATCTAGATCAGCTAGGGAGACATCTTCACTATACGCATTTCCTCCCAATAACTGTCCACTATCAGTGAAAGTTCCGTCTCCATTATTAACCCAAACTTTATTAGGTTCTGCATCTGCATTGGTAAAGGAGTTGTAGGTGTTCGCTACAAAAGCATCTAAATCACCATCTCCGTCCAAGTCTCCAAGGGCAATAGTGCTGCTTGAAGAATTCCCCAGCGATTGACCACTATCTGTAAAGTTACCACTACCGTCATTCAACCAAACTTTATTAGGTTGGTTAAGTAAATTGGCAATAAACGCATCTAAATCACCGTCTCCATCTAAATCTCCTAAAGCGACAGAATGGCTAGTTGAACTTCCTAAATACTGACTACTATTTGTAAAAATACTAGGGAAGGAGTAATACCTCCTACAGGCGCGTTTACATTCCAGTCTTCAGACTCAATGGTAAAAGGCACTAAGGTGAGAGATACATTTACGTCTGAGGTAACTGGAACCAACTTCAAGGCATTTATAGTAGTGGTTGTAATACTTACCTCATTAGTTAATGTTTGTCCAAACAAACTTTCTTTTATCTCAATATCTCCTGTAGTACCACCGGGTATGTAGAGATAATAAAATCCTTGAGCTTGATCTAATGAAAAGTCATAATCCGTACCATCTACAGTAAAAGTTGGAGTTACACTGTTATCAATCAAATAAGGGTCAAGCAATACCATTCCGTAAGTGGTATTGGCAGTAAGAACTAGTGTCATATCATCACTTAAAGTAAAACTCTCAGAAGCATAGACAGGTACATACGGTACCGGAGTATTTTCGCCCATACTTAAAGATACATCGTACTGACCATTGATAAAGGTTTTTGTCAATCCGTTGGTAGCAAAATCTGCCATATCTATGGTGAAAGTACTATCAATACTATTAACCGTGGAGGTATTAATAAACGTTAATGTACTGGAACCCCCAAAGATATGATTCCATGACACATCATTTGCAGATCTGGCTGATCTTCCAGATGCTGCATTTGCATCAGAAAAGCCTACGGCTGAAATTTCCATACCTACTTGACTTGATGCATCATCAGCAAAAATGATGTTATCTTTCTTAGAACAACTTGATATTATCATTGCTGATATTATCATAAATAATAAAGGTCTTTTAAACATAATAAATTAGATTTTAATGATGCCCTACTTTGTTATTAGGGAGTTTTCGGGTCAAATTCTTCTCCTTTTATTGTTGTTTTAACAGATTTTGTATAATTAGTACCTCATATTTACTTTTTAAAGATTTCATACTTCGTTGATTAAACATTTAATTTTCTTTATAACTCTATGTAAGTAAAAATAATTTTCTTTATAACTCTATGTAAGTAAAAACGTGACAAAAAAAAATGTCACTTTTGCCTACTTTTATTTAATAACTGGTATTACACAATAAAATTTAAAGAAATATTGATGTTAAAACCTTATAATTTTATGGTTTTCAATGCTTTAAATAAATTAATATCAATTTGCTTTAGGCTATCTGTTTTAACCTCAAAACCAGATACAAATGTTGACAAACGTTAAAAAATAGAGGTTATCACAGTTTTTTTGTTAAAATTCGAAATACGATACCATTGAGTGCATAATACCGGTTAATAAAATAAATATTACTTTAGTGTATTATATACTTATGAAATTGCCCCTACCAAACAAAAATCAAACAGTAGCGTTTAAAAATTTTGGATTGACTCAATTGGAGTTTGAAATCATGCTTGAAGACATGAAAATGGGAAATGAAACTTTGTTTGAAAAGATATTTCTATCTCAATTTGAAGAGACCATTACCTATTTAATGCATCGCTATAAAGTACACTATGCCCAAGCTTATGATGTTACCATGGATACTTTATTACAGTTTAGAATAAGACTCCTAGGCGGAAAGATAACCTATGGTAATATGCGCTTCCTATTTACACAAATGGCAAGTCAAGTATTATTAGATACTTTTAAAACCAAAGAAACCTCTTTGGAAAATATTAATCATATCTTAACTGAGAACAAAATGGAAAGTAACGAATTGTTATTAGATTATCTCAATAAAGTATGGGATATGCTTAGTGAAAAATGCCAACAACTATTAAAGAATTACTATTACAACAAAATCCCTTTAAATAAAATTGCAATAATGTCTAGAGAATCTGACCAAACCCTAAGAAAACGAAAGCAACGTTGTCTAGAAACATTAAGAACAAGTTTTATGAAATATTACAACGCATAACTAAATGTGATGATGAATGGTATAGAAAAATACACAAAAAGTAATACCTCTAATGAAGAACTAGAAGTTATAAGCGAGCAGTTCATTCAACAAAAATTTAATCGTGAAAAGAAAAAGATTGGGAAGAGAAGCTCAAAAAACTACAGATTTAGTAAAGTACCCAATAAAAAAACAAAAAGTTACGGTTCGATAGTAGCTTGCTCAGGGGACCTAATTTATTAGTTAAGATGCTACCACATTTGTTACTAAAAAAATACTTTTACAGTAAATGTGGTAAAAACTAGGTATATCATATCCTGTTTCTTATCAAATAAAATAGGGTATTTTATAACTTATTGATCTCAATCAGGATATAGTGAGGTATCGTGGTAAATCTCGTAACTAATTGATAATCATTACTTCCCGATACAAAAATTCGAAAAAATATGCCCCAGTATATCTTTGTCCACATCATAGTCGCCGGTAATGGTTCCCAGGTGGCGAAGACATTCGCGAATGTCAATAGCAAATAAATCGGTAGAGATGTTCCGGTCAATGCTTTTTTGAACAGAGCTAATGGCCGTAAGTGCATGGTTCAAAGCCTCAAAATGACGTGAGTTGGTTACAATGGTTTCATTATTGCTCAATGCTCCCATATCTACCAATGAGGTTAATTCGGATTTTAATGTATCTATCCCCATATTTTCTTTTGCGGAAAGTAAAAGAATACCGGGAAATTCGGCAGTGAGGCGTAACTTCTCTTCCCCGGACAGCAAATCTACCTTATTGGCTATGACAAGTAAACGTTTGTTTGGAAAACGATTTTTAATTTCCTTAATCTCATCCTTAAACTTCAAACCTTGAACCTTGAACCTTGAACCTTGAACTTTAAACTTTTCTGAATTAGTGAGGAAAATAATCAACTGCGCATTCTCTGCTTTTTCATAAGCTTTTTGTATACCTATACTTTCAACCGCATCTTTGGTTTCACGGATGCCCGCGGTGTCTGTAAACCGAAATCGAACCCCTTCTATGTTTATTTCATCTTCAATAGCATCTCTGGTGGTTCCGGCAATATCGGAAACAATGGCTTTTTCTTCATTCAACAGCGCATTCAACAGGGTAGATTTCCCTACATTAGGCGCGCCTATAATGGCTACCGGAATTCCGTTTTTCACAGCATTTCCAAAGGCAAAAGAATCTGTAAGTCGTTTTAAGACCGAGCGTATTTTGATAACCAGCTCTTGAAATTGGGCTCTGTTTGCAAATTCCACATCTTCGCCGGAAAAATCCAGTTCCAATTCTATCAATGCTGCAAAATCTAATAACTGACCTCGTAATACCTGCAATTCACGGGCAATACCTCCCCGCATTTGCCGGATGGCTACCTGATGAGAAGCCGCAGAATCGGAAGCAATTACATCCGCAACGGCCTCTGCCCGGGAAAGATCCATTTTCCCATTCAAAAAAGCACGCATGGTAAACTCACCGTGAGTTGCCATCCTGCAACCGTTTTCTAAAAAAAGACGAATGATTTCATGCTGTATAAAACTCGATCCGTGACATGAAATTTCTACGGTATCTTCGCCGGTATAAGAATGCGGAGCTCTGAAAACAGTTACCAGTACTTCATCTATCATCCGGCCTTTATTAAGAACATGCCCCAAAAGAACAGTATGGGTTTTTTGCTTGTTAAGATCTTTATTCCGAACAGATTGAAACAATTTGGAAACCACAGGGATCACCCCTTTTCCGGAAAGGCGAATTACAGCAATGGCACCAACACCCGAAGAGGTAGCCAATGCAATAATAGGATCATCTGGAATCATGCTGCAAATATAGTTGAAAGTTGGAAAGTTTAAAGATTGAAAGGTTTCAAGCTCCGGGTTTTCAGGTTTATCCGTGTACTTTCGCAATCGTCCCTTTTTCTTTCATAATTTCTGCTTCAAAATTCAGTAAAGAATTCCATTTTTCATGTACGGTTTTCTTGTCCTGATATTGGCGTGCAAAACCGAAAAACACCGTGTAATGATTTGCTTCGGAAACCATCAGCTCTTTGTAGAATTTAGAGAGTTCCTCATCTTCTATATTTTCTGAAAACACCTTGAAACGCTCACAACTTCTGGCTTCAATGAGGGCTGCTACCAGTAAACGCTGAATGAGGGCATCGTTTCTGTCTTTGGTTTTTGGAAAGAAACGGTGTAGTTTTTTTGCATAGTCATTAGATCGATCCCTGCCCAGTACAAAACCTCTTTTGACCATGAGTTGATGTACCATTCTAAAATGCTCCATTTCTTCTATGGCAATAGCACTCATCGCTGCTACCAATTCGGTTTTTTCGGAATAGTTGATGATAATGGAAACAGCGTTAGATGCTGCTTTTTGTTCTGCAAAAGCATGGTCGGTCATGAGTTGTTGCAGTCCGTTTTGCGCTACTTCAACCCAAGAAGTTGCCGTTTCAAATTTGAGTCCTAACATTTAAGAGATAATTTGAGTGAGTCGAATTCCAAAGTCTGACATGGCTTTGATTTCTTTGACACCTCCCAGTCGTTCATTGCCAATGATCAATAAGCCTCTTTCGTTTGATTCGATGTGATAATACGGATTACTTTCAAAAAACAAAATGAGTTCGTCGGTAAAGAATTTTCGAATTTTTTCCTCATTTTTTCCCGAAAGGTAGAAACGTTTGGAGAAATCGGGATGATGATCGATATTTATATCTTTAAAACCTGCAAAATGGATGATGTATTCAAAAATTCCTTCACGATCCAGTGTGAACTCAGGGATTTGCTTTTCCAGTTTAATGTGGAGCATGGTTGCTTTGATTTTTTGTTTGGCGATCAATTCACCCTCCGAAAAATCAATATCAAATAAAGTACATTGCCCGTTGGTAAGCATATTGGAAACCTTATCGATCTGCCGGGTTTTGAAATAGCCGAATTCGAGAAGCTCTGTCAGCTCTTCTTTGTAATCGGATTCGTAACTCCAGTGCAACTCTTCACTAATCGTATGCAGGGATTTTTGCCTTTTGGTTAAGGCAGGTACTTTTTCTTTTGGTTTGCCCATCACAAATTTTCTCAGGGCAAACGGGTGTTGACTTCCCGATCTGTATCCGTCCAGGCCAACTACTTCAAAATGTCCTCCTTTGCGCTTAAAACGTTCACTGTAACTGTTGATATTTTCCATCACGGAGTGGTCTACAAACTCACACATAGAAAAATCGATGATCACATCTTCGCTTTCGGGAATTTGATCCAGTTTGGATTTGAGTTTTATATAGTTTAGAAAACTGGAAAAATTATCAACACTTACATAGTAGGTATCCCCATCTTTAAACATCAGTACATTGGGCTTGAATATATTTGCGATAAACAGCCCCGGACTTTTGTTGATGATCACATGAATAATAAAAGTGGTCAGGATTCCCACAAGAATTCCCGTAATTAAACTGGTAACGATGGTAACGATGAGGGTTACTAAAAAAATAATCAATTGTTCCGAACCTACTCTAAATGTTTTTCGAATGTTTTCAGGTGAAGCCAGCTTATATCCGGTATAGACCAATATGGCTGCCAGTGCCGAAAGGGGAATACGCCGTAGCTCGCCGGCAAATAACAAAATGAATAAAATCAAAAAGACGGCATGTGCGAAATTGGCGGAGCGGTTGCTTCCTCTGTTATTTACATTTACGGAACTACGCGCTATTACGGTAACCACATTTAAACCTCCCAAAAAACCGCTGATAACTGTTGCAATACCCAACGCCCTGATGTCTTTATTGATATTTGAGCGTCTTTTTTCAGGATCTAATTTATCTACCGCTTTGATACTTAATAAAGATTCGATACTGGCAATCAGCGTAATAGCAATTACTGCACTCAAAAAATTATAATCAAAAAGTTTGTTGAAATCGGGTTGCGGAAATGTTCAGAAAAGGGTATCCGGCAAACGAATCAAAAGAGTTTCTTCAATAGGGTAAGGTCTGGAAGAAACGATGTCAAAATAATAATAGAGACCAATACTAAAGAAAACAATCCACATTGGAGCGGGAATCAACTGGAAATATTTGTTTCGGATCTTACTGTAGAAAATCATAATCAGCAAACTGATGATTCCTACGGAACCTGCATAAAAAACACTTTCATTATAGGTTTGTATATAGTTCAATACATTTTCGGGAATGCGATACAAAAGCGCAACAATAGAACCTTTTGTTTGAATATCCCCTAACATTACGTGAATTTGTTTTGCAAAGATCCCGATTCCAATAGCTGCCAGCATTCCCTGGATAGCAGAAGAAGGGAAAAAATTACTGAGCGTTCCAAGCCGGAATACGCCAAGTACAAACATGAGGATTCCGGAAATGATAATGGCCGCAAGAGTAAACAGATATCCTTGATACATGTCACCTCCTCCCAGGACAGTAATAGCACTTAGTACCACTACCACCAGGCCGTTGCCAGGTCCTGTAATAGTTACATTTGACCCTCCTAAAACAGCACAGACCACACCTCCGACAATGGCAGCTATGATACCGGAAATGGGCGGAGCACCCGAAGCCAACGCCAATCCCAAACCGAGAGGGAGCGCTACTAAAGAGACCACAAACCCCGAAAAAATATTTTTAGGAAGCTCCTGCGTAAATGCTTTTATTGAACTCTTTGTACTCATTTATTTTACAATTAGGACATCCGTGGGTAGTCCCGATAAAATATATTCCAGATCATGCGGAAATATCCGGTCTGTTAATCTTGTTTTGTCAGGAGCATTCATGATTAAAAGATCAGCCCTTTTTACTTTGGCATAATGCCCAATTGAATAACCGCGTCTGCCAAAAATACTTTGCATTTTTACGGTAATGCCATCCGTACGGATGTTCTCAAGAATTTTTTGAACCCTGGAATCTTCTCTTCGTTTTAGCTTTTCTCTTTGAATAGTTGCTTTTCTCAAAGAGGTATCATCAGAAACTGTTACTTCAATTTCTTTTTGACTGATCTCTTCTACAATCGTTACTCTTTTACATCCCAGGTATGTAGAAACCGCAAAAGCGGCTTCAATGGTTTCTTTGGTTTTTGTATCTTTTAGTCCGTTTACCACTATATGTTTGCATTTTACTCTCTCCACGGAGGGCTTGATGAGCAGTAGTACGGAACAGGGTGCTTTTCTTGTCAACTCTCTGGCTACCGATCCTACGTAGTACTTGTACAGGTTTTATTGCTGTAATGCTCCTAATATTAAAAGATCTATGGACTCTTTACGGCAGGTTTCCAGGATGACTTTAACAGGTTTTCCTTTTTGCCAAAACGTTTTCATGGTTTTTTTCAAGGGCGGAGCTCTGTCAATAACTTCTTGTAAGCGTTTCTCTTTGTAGTCGGACTTTTCACCAACATGAACCCCAACCAGTTCACAGTCAAACATATTGGCTAACCGGACGGCTTCATAAATATTAGGTTGCAGGTTGGGAGAAAAAGCAACTCCGATAAGTATTTTATGTATGTTTTGCAATTGGTTAATTGATTATACTTGAGTGTACAAGATAATAACTTTCATGTAAAGCTAAAAAAATAATAAAATTAGTTTTTTGTCCCACTTGTAAATTTGATTTTTTGTATTTTGGATTCTTTAAGCTTAGGATATGTTAGCACTTTCCGGAATTGTGATTTTAGGGATATTAGCCCAGTGGGTAGCATGGCGGTTTAAAATACCGGCAATCTTACCTTTAATCTTAATTGGTTTGCTTGTAGGACCGATTGCTGCGGAGTTTTTAACCGATGACGGATCTAAATACATTGAGCCTGTCTGGAATGGAGAAAAAGGATTATTTCCAGGTGAAGGCTTGTATTATTTTGTTTCACTGGCTATTAGTATCATTCTTTTTGAAGGAGGACTGACATTAAAAAGAAGTGAGATTATAAATGTAGGCCCGGTGATTACAAAATTGATCACTTTGGGCTCTGCTGTTACTTTTTTCGGAGCAGCGATCTTAGCACATTATATTTTTGACTTGGCATGGGAGCTGTCATTTTTGTTTTCCGGATTGATTATCGTTACCGGTCCTACTGTGATCACTCCCATTTTGAGAAATATTCCTTTAAAAAAAGATGTTTCAACTGTCTTAAAATGGGAAGGAATTCTGATAGATCCTATTGGTGCTTTGGTTGCCGTACTTGTTTTTGAGTTTATTAGTGCAGGCGGTAGGAGCGGTTTTACTATAACGGCACTGACAGAGTTTGGAAAAATAGTATTATTCGGAACTTCTTTTGGATTTACATTTGCGCACGCATTGGCATTTGTCATCAACAAAAAATGGATACCACATTACCTTTTAAATGTGGTTTCTCTTTCGGCAGTGCTGTTGGTTTTTGTAGAATCTGAAATTTTTGCCCATGAATCAGGTTTACTGGCAGTAGTGGTCATGGGAATGGTTTTAGGAAACGGAAAACTTAAGAACTTAAAAGAATTGTTGTATTTTAAAGAATCATTGAGCGTTTTACTGATTTCTATCCTGTTTATTTTATTGGCGGCAAATATCAATATGGCAGATTTGTTGTTGCTGTATACGTGGAAAACGGGATTGTTATTTGTTTTGGTGGTTTTTTTAGTACGACCGTTAGCCGTGTTTTTGAGTACCTATAAATCAAATTTGAAGCTCAACGAAAAACTTTTTGTGAGTTGGGTAGGGCCAAGAGGGATAGTAGCTGCAGGTATTGCATCACTTTTTGGGAGTAAACTTTTAAAGCAAGGTGTTGCAGGAGCAGAATACATTACTCCTTTGGTGTTTATGATTGTTTTAGGAACTGTACTTTTAAATGCAACTACTGCCCGGTTATTTGCAAAAATAGTAGGCGTATTTCTCAAAAATTCCAATGGAATATTAATGGTTGGAGCTTCAAAACCTTCAAGGCTCATTGCCGATTACTTACAAAAGTTTGAAAAAAGAGTGGTGTTGATAGATGCTAATAAGGAGTTTGTAGAGCAGGCAAATAGTGAGGGTTTAGAAGCTTATGAATTTAATATTTATGATGATGATCTAACCAATAATATCGAACTGAATGATATCGGCTATTTAATTGCCATAACAGGGAGTGATGCCGTAAATGAATATGCAATTAAACACCTTTCCAAAGCATTTGGCGAGCACGGATCTTTTCGTTTGGTAACGGCAGAGGAAGTAAAAAATAAAGATTTTGCAAAGAAACATATCTTTTTCTCCCCGCGAGACGATTATATCAATTTAAGCGAAGCCGTCAGGGATTTTCCTGATATTTACGAGATTCCCATTCATTCCGAAGAAGAATATCGCAGTCATCTGGAAAAATTGCATGCAAAATTAGAATCCGTACCGCTTTTTGTGATCACTCAGGATAAAAATATTTACCTGTTGGCCGAGTTTGAATTGAAAGAACTATCTGTGGAGAAAGCCACATTGGTTTATATAGGAGATCAGATATAACCTGCGAGGAAGTAGTACGGTTTCAGAGTTGAAAGCTAGTTTTTGGTTGATGGTTTTTGAACACCGAAGGAAACAGCATTGCTTTTTAAGGAAAGTAGAAATTACCTTTAAATGTCTGTTTAGGTGTCTAAAAAGAATTATTAGAACATTTTGAAAATTCTTTAATTTTTCGATTTTTGAGTCTTTCAATTCATTAAAAATAAAAAAGCAGCATTACAAATCCAGTTGAAAAGTCTCTTTTAATTTCTCAATCATCGGATTTTTCTCTTTGAGTTTGTTGTATTTTTCCTGAGGGGTATACGCAAATTTCTTTTTTAAGGATTCTTTTACAAGCATTTCCAGGTGAATTTCGTTGTTGTTTAAAGATTTACGTAAATATTTTAAAAGTTTTGGACAAGCTTCTTTTAATTGCTCTTCCATTAATTTGCTGGGTAAAGTAAACTGAATTTTAAAGCCTTCTTTTAGGACAGGAGTATCAATTGCGAGAATGGAGGCAGTATTTTTTTCTCCTTTATCTTGCAATTTTCGATGGTATTTTTTCCAGAATGCTTGCAATTTTTCTTGGGTAAATGGCTCCTTTGAATGATGTCCTTCCTTTTCTTGAGCAGCCTTCTTTTTAAGAACGTTCTTTTCGTGTACACTTTTTAGAGAAAAAGCAGAAGGGCGGCGTTGTACATTTTTTAAAACAGGCTTGGGTTTTTCCTTAAGAATTGCTTTTTCTTCTTTCCGAACCTGTATTTTTTCCGTAACAACTTCCCGGGTTTTGTGCCCGGATTTTTTAGGCGACGAAAGCGATGTAAAAAATGTAGAAGGAATTATATAGTCAGTCGACTTTTTTTTTTCTCCGTCAAAAGTGATGGAGGCAATTTGCATTAAGCTAAGTTCAACTAATAATCGTTGATTTTTACTTGCTCTGTAATTCAGATCGCATGTATTGGCCTTGTCAATAGCCTGCATCAAAAAAGAAAGACTTGCTTTTGAGGATTGCTCCAGGTATTTTTTCCTGGCATCATCACTCACTTCTAACAGTTCAATGGTAATTTTATCTTTTGTAACCAGAAGATCCCTAAAATGAGATGCCAGACTATTCATGAAATGGTGTCCCTCAAAACCTTTTGAAAGGATGTCGTTAAAATAAGTAAGTACCTGAGGAATATTATTATCCAGCAACAAATTGGTCATCTCAAAAAGAGTATCATAATCCAACACATGTAAGTTCTGAGTTACGGCTTCCCGGGTGAGGCGATTCCCTGAAAAACTAATGATACGGTCAAAGGTAGAGAGTGCATCCCGCATAGCCCCGTCGGCTTTTTGAGCAATGATGTGCAGGGCATCATCTTCTGCTGTGATGTTTTCTTCTTTACATATTTTTTTTAAATAATGCTTTATGTCTGCAACAGCAATCCTTTTAAAATCAAAAATCTGGCAACGAGATAAGATGGTCGGGATGATTTTATGCTTTTCCGTAGTTGCCAAAATAAAAATGGCATGAGCCGGAGGTTCTTCTAATGTTTTCAGAAAAGCATTAAAAGCGGCTTGGGAAAGCATATGAACTTCATCAATAATATAAACTTTATAATTTCCTGTTTGGGGAGGAATCCGAACTTGTTCCGTAAGACTTCTGATATCATCTACCGAATTGTTTGAAGCTGCATCTAATTCAAAAACATTAAACGCAAAATCTTCTTCCGAAGCACTGTCTTTCTGATTGATCCTTTTAGCAAGAATTCTGGCACAAGATGTTTTTCCGACCCCGCGAGGCCCCGTAAATAATAAAGCTTGTGCCAAATGGCTATTTTTAATAGCATTTTCTAATGTATTGGTGATGGATTGTTGTCCAACAACCTCTTCAAAATTTTGTGGCCTGTATTTACGTGCCGAAACAACAAAATGCTCCATGAATACGATACAGCTTTGATATCACAAAAGTAAGTATCTATTTTAATTTTTACAATGGCGATTCTTAAGAAACCTTTAAAGTTGTAAACAATTGTATAAAATGAATAGTATTTTCGACCAAAGGTGAAAACATATACAACATGAATACATTAAAAAAAACAGGTAGTTTATTTTCTCTTATCTTATTAGTTTCTTGTTTTGGATTTACAAAAAAAGAAGAAAATAGCATAAATAAGCAAAAACATAATATTGTTATACAAGATAGTAAAGATCTAAAAGTAGCCTATTTTGCCAGTGGTTGCTTTTGGTGTGTAGAAGCTATTTTTGAAAGTGTAGCAGGTGTAACCGAAGCAGTATCAGGATATGCAGGCGGACATACAAAAAACCCATCTTATCGGGCCATAGGAACGGGAAGAACGGGGCATGCCGAAACCATAGCAGTATACTACAATCCTAAAAAAGTAAGTTTTGAAACCTTATTAACTGTGTTTTTTGGTTCTCATGATCCAACGACAAAAAACGGGCAGCATCCGGATTACGGAACACAGTATAGATCCATTGCCTTCTATAGTAATGATGCAGAAAAAAAAGCCATAGAAGCTATTATTGAGAAATTGAATAAAGAAGTATATGGTGGTGACATTACTACTGAAGTTAAAAAGCATACACAATTCTATAAAGCCGAGGAATATCATCAAGATTATGAGAAAAGAAACCCCAACCAATCCTATGTAAGAGCAGTTTCTATTCCCAGGCTAAATAGATTTAAAAAGAAGTATCCTCAGTTACTGAAAAAATGATACGTCAATTAGAATAAGAACAACAACTTTGAAATTTTCAACTTTCTAACTTTTCAACTTGTTTGTACTAATTTTTAATCATTTTTTTTAAGACCGTTACGCTACTGGAATTAAGAATCAAGACCGTCATGGTTCTTGGTTCCATTATCAATAGGTCTTTAATTTTATTTACTTTAGCTATATTCAAAAGAAATCATTAAATCTTTTAACCTTCAACCAATAATTTTTTATATTTTTTTATAATCTTTCATAAAAAATGATATCTTTATCCCATAACTGATTTATCAATAGATTTCATTCCACGCATTATTAGTTGATAAGTCATAGCGCTTATCGTATTATTAATCAACAAATTACGATAATGAAAAAGCGTACGTTACGTTTCTGGGAAATTTGGAATATGAGTTTTGGTTTCTTGGGAATCCAGTTTGGTTTTGCTCTTCAAAATGCCAATACTTCAAGAATATTTGAAACGCTCGGTGCAGGGATTGATGAGTTAGCGGTTTACTGGTTGGCTGCTCCGGTTACCGGATTAATCATACAACCTATTGTTGGGTATTTTAGTGATAAGACATGGCATCCCAAGTTAGGGAGAAGACGCCCTTATTTTTTGATAGGAGCCATATTGGCTTCTATTGCGTTATGTCTGATGCCTAATTCACCGGTTTTGTGGATGGCTATTGGGATTTTGTGGATCATGGACGCTTCCATCAATATATCCATGGAACCTTTTCGGGCTTTTGTTGGAGATAATTTACCTGATCATCAGAGAACATTGGGCTTTGCTACCCAGAGTTTCTTTATAGGTATCGGAAGATTTGTAGGATCTGCAATGCCCTGGGTGTTTTCCAATTTACCAGACATCTCAAGTGAAGCCTCCGAAGGAGTGATTCCCGATACGGTAAAATATTCTTTTTATATAGGTGCAGTTGCCTTTTTAATAGCCATTTTATGGACTGTTATCAAATCCAAAGATATACTCCCGAAGAGTTTAAAGCTTTCGAAAAAGAAGCAGAACAAGAATCAGAGCAGGAATTGCAAATAGAGGTAACTACAAGAAGGCAAATTAATATTGGATTTGCTATGTTATTATTTGGCTTAATAGCAACTATGGCCCTGGTATATTTCAACCTCAAAAAGGATTTGTTTATCCTTTCTGTTGGAATTAGTTTGGTAGGGATATTGTTTATTTTAGCCGGTCAATTTAGAAAATCGAGTAAAGAAAGCGGATTTATAACTATTATGACGGATCTGCTCGGAATGCCTAAAACCATGAAGCAATTGGCTTATGTGCAATTCTTTTCTTGGTTTGCTATGTTTTCTATGTGGATTTATGCCACTTCCGGTGTTACAAGTCATATTTATGGAACATCCGATACCACTTCCGAACTGTATAATGAAGGAGCAGACTGGGTGGCATTTCTGATGGGAATCAAATTTTTAGTAGCTGCTAGGGTTGCCTTTTTGATTCCGGTTTTAGCAAAAATGACGAATAGAAAAATAGCTCATTTGATTTGTTTGGTATTAGGAGGAGTAGGACTGATTTCCTACTATTTTATATCAAACCCCGATTTCTTACTGGTATCCATGATTGGAGTTGGTATTGCCTGGGCAAGTATATTGTCTGTACCTTATGCTATGTTGACAGGATCGTTGCCTTCAAATAAAATGGGATACTATATGGGAGTTTTCAATTTTTTCATTGTCATTCCGCAAATTGTGGCAGCATCCGTACTGGGATTTACGTTAGTAACATTTTTTGACAGTGAGCCAATTTATGCATTAGTAGTAGGTGGAATATCCATGATACTATCCGGTTTGTTGACATTGAAAGTGAATGACGAAGCGAAAGCAAATGAATAAAAAAGCATTTATATTTGATCTGGACGGTGTCATTGTAGATACAGCCAAATATCATTTCACAGCCTGGAAAAAATTGGCGAATAGTATTGGTGTGGATTTTACAGAGGAGCAAAATGAGCAATTAAAAGGAGTAAGCAGAGTACAATCTCTGGAAAAAATTTTGGACTGGGCTGATATTGAATTGACCAAAGACCGGTTTATGGAGCTCATAGCAAGGAAAAATGGTGATTATTTGAGGTATATCAATGAAATGGATGCCTCTGAAATTTTACCCGGGGTTCCTGAAATTTTAGACTATCTGATTACCTGTCATCAGCCTATCGCTTTAGGTTCGGCAAGTAAGAATGCCCGTATGATCTTACAAAAAGTACAGCGCTACAATTCTTTTGACGCCGTAGTAGACGGTACTGATGTAAGCAAAGCAAAGCCTGATCCGGAAGTGTTTTTAAAAGCAGCCGATTTGTTGAAAGCGAAACCCGAAGAATGTGTTGTTTTTGAAGATTCAATCGCAGGAATTCAGGCAGCCAATATTGCTAATATGATCGCTGTCGGAATCGGAGAAAAAAAAATACTGCATGAAGCAGATTTTGTCTTTAAAAACTTTACGGAAATCACACCTGGTATTATTGACGAATTGATTTTAAAAGAAGTAAAAGTAACTACTCAACTTAAGTAAAAGAAACAGTATGAATTTAGACTACATAATCCCCGACGAATGGTCTATAGCGGAAGAAGGATTCAATCCAAACACCGTAAAAGTTTCCGAGAGTATTTTTAGTATCGGTAACGGAGCTATGGGACAACGGGCGAACTTTGAAGAACACTACTCAGGCCCGACGTTTCGGGGAAGCTATATTGCAGGGGTGTACTATCCTGATAAAACCAGGGTAGGCTGGTGGAAAAACGGTTACCCGGAATATTTTGCAAAAGTGCTAAATGCACCCAATTGGATCGGAATTGACGTTCAGGTAAATAATGAAAGACTAGACCTGTATACCTGTAAGCAGGTTACTAATTTCCGCAGAGAACTAAATATGAAAGAAGGCAGGCTTTCAAGAAGTTTTGATGCCACACTTCAAAATGGTACGGAAATAAGAGTTTGCAGCATTCGTTTTTTAAGTATTCGTTTTGATGAGGTAGGAGTCATTAAGTATTCGGTTACTCCGTTAAACTCGGAAGCCGAGATTACTTTTTTCCCATATATAGACGGTGGAATTACAAACGAAGATACGAATTGGGACGATCAATTTTGGGATATTTTACAGGTAAACCGGGAACAACATCAATCATTCTTACAGGCGAAGACCATGAAAACAGATTTTCATATCTGTACATTCATGGAATCGAGGATTTTTGTTGATGATATTCCAACAGATTCGAATTGCGAACATATAAAAACACCTACCTCTGCATCTTGTTCATACACACAAAAAATCAAGCAAGGGCAGACATATAACATTCATAAATTCGGAGGGTATGTTGTAGACAGGAATCACGACAAACTTAAACTGGTAGAAGCGGCCAAAAGCGTATTAAAAAAAGCAATAGATCTGGGTTTTGATGCACTATTGGAATATCAAAAAGAATCGTGGTCTGAAATCTGGGACATGGCAGATATCACCATTGACGGCGATACCAAAGCACAGCAAGGAATACGCTTTAATATCTTCCATCTCAACCAGACCTATTTGGGAACCGATGCCAAACTGAACATCGGACCCAAAGGATTTACCGGAGAAAAATACGGAGGAAGCACCTATTGGGATACCGAAGCCTACTGCATTCCTTTTTATATGGCCACCAAATATCAGAAGGTAGCAAGAACACTTCTGGAGTATCGATATAATCATTTGGACAAAGCTATTGAGAATGCCCGGAAACTTGGTTTTAAAAACGGAGCGGCTCTGTATCCGATGGTGACTATGAATGGAGAAGAATGTCATAATGAATGGGAAATTACTTTCGAAGAAATTCACAGAAACGGGGCCATTGCCTTTGCCATTTATAATTACCACAGATATACGAATGATTACAGTTATATTCCGGAAAAAGGACTGGAAGTGCTTATCGGAATTGCCCGCTTCTGGCATCAAAGAATTACCTATTCATTACAAAAGAAGAAATATGTGATCCTTGGAGTTACCGGGCCTAACGAATATGAAAATAATGTCAATAACAACTGGTATACAAATTACATTGCGAAGTGGTGTATCAACTATGCAGTAGAAAATATTCAAAAGGTAAAAACAGCATATCATGATGATTACCTCAGAATTATGTCAAAAGTATCTCTGCAAGACACTGAAATAGAAAAATGGAAAGAAGTAGCAGACAATATGTATTTCCCATATTCGGAAGAACATCAGGTTTATTTGCAGCAAGATGGTTTTTTAGACAAAGATTTGGTGACGGTTGCCGATTTGGATACCGGTCAAAGACCTGTCAATCAGCATTGGTCCTGGGATAGAATTTTGCGTTCGCCCTATATCAAACAAGCAGATACCTTGCAAGGATTCTACTTCTTTGAAGATCATTTTACCCGGGAAGAACTGGAACGGCATTTCAACTTCTACGAATCTTTTACCGTTCATGAATCTTCATTGTCTCCCTGTGTACACAGCATACAAGCGGCCAGATTAGGAAAAATGGAACAGGCATATACATTTTACCTGAGAACATCGCGTTTGGATTTGGATGATTACAACCATGAGGTGCATGAAGGATTACACATAACCTCTATGGCAGGTACGTGGATGAGCATTGTAGAGGGATTCGGCGGAATGAGAATCAAAGAAAACAAACTTTCATTTACACCCGGAATTCCGAAACAATGGAATGCCTATTCATTTAAGGTCAATTTTAGAAATCAGGTAGTAAAAGTAAACGTAAATCACAACAAAACGAATTTTGAATTAAATAATGGAAGAGAATTGACCATTCTGGTTAATGGAGAACCGGTGATTCTTAGTCCAAATAATTTGATAACCGTTTAAAAAACCAAACCGTGAAAAAAATCATTTGTGTTCTTAACCTATTCGGGTTTTTGTTTCTGACCTCATGTCAAAACGAAAAAAGATCGCCTGAAGTTCAAAAAGTTATTGAGATATCAGTATCCGAAAGCCCCTCAAAAATACAGGTTTCGGAAAAGGGAACCTATGCGGACTATTTAAATGATTCTTCCATGGAACTCAATGAAAATGAGATTTCTTTGGAACCCTGGGAATATAAAATTTTAATCAACTAGAACATGAAAAAAATTAGCATTATATGTTGTTTATTACTGCTTATCAGTTGTAAAAAAGAAGGAATTGAAAAACCAAAAACGCCTTTTGGCTGGGAAAATGCAAATCTGTATTTTTTGCTGACAGATAGATTTCATAATGGCAATCCGTCTAATGATGTGAATTTTGATCGTACTGCTGAAACGGCAAAATTACGCGGATTTAAAGGAGGAGACATCAAAGGAATTACGCAAAAAATCAACGAAGGCTATTTTACGGATTTAGGAGTCAATGCCATTTGGATGACTCCGATTGTAGAGCAAATTCATGGCGGAACCGATGAAGGAACCGGCTTTACTTATGGTTTTCATGGCTATTGGACAAAAGACTGGACAGCTATTGATCCTAATTACGGTACCAAAGAAGATTTAAAAGAACTGATAGAAACGGCGCACAAGAACGGAATTAGAATTTTACTGGACGCTGTTATCAATCATACGGGCCCGGTAACGGAAAAAGACCCTGTTTGGCCGTCGGACTGGGTGCGTACCGAACCGCCATGTACATATGATAGTTATCAAAATACGGTAACCTGTACATTGGTAAAGAACCTGCCGGACATTAAAACGGAAAGCAATGACGCAGTAGCATTACCTCCGCAATTGATTGCCAAATGGAAGGCCGAAGGGCGTTATGAGCAAGAGGTAAAAGAATTGGATGAATTTTTTGCCAGAACCGGTTATCCAAGAGCACCGCGTTTTTACATTATGAAATGGCTCACGGATTATATCACGGAATTTGGAATAGACGGTTATCGGGTAGATACTGTAAAGCATACGGAGGAATACGTGTGGCAAGAATTTAAAAAAGCATGTGATGATGCGTTTGAACAATACAAAAAGAACCACCCGGAAAAAGTATTGGATGATAACGATTTTTACCTGGTTGGTGAAGTGTATGGCTACAATATTTCCGTAGGGACAGCCTATGATTTTGGTGATAAAAAAGTAAATTATTTTGACAAGGCATTTCAGAATCTAATCAATTTTGAGCTCAAATGGAATGCAAAACAAAAACCGATTCAAGAGACGTTTAACAGATATTCAACTATGCTACACTCGGATTTACAGGGGTATGGGGTGTTAAATTATCTGAGCTCCCATGACGATGGACAGCCTTTTGACCCGGACAGGCAAAATACGTTCAATGCGGGGATTTTCTTGTTACTATCACCCGGAGCCTCACAAATGTATTATGGCGATGAGATCGCTCGTTCTCTGGTTGTTGAAGGTACACAGGGCGATGCAACCTTACGTTCTTTTATGAATTGGGAAGAAATTGCTAGCAACGAACAAGCAAAAAATACATTAGTTCATTATCAAAAGCTTGGGAAATTCAGGAGCAATCATCCGGCTATTGGAGCGGGAGTTCATAAAGAAATTTCAAATGTACCCTTTGTTTTTTCAAGAAATTATACCAAAGGAAATTATACGGATGAGGTGATTGTCGGATTGCATTTACCTATAGGAGAAAAAATGATTCCCGTAGCTACTGTTTTTGCCGATGGAGAGGAATTGAAAGATGTTTATTCCGGCCAAGAAGTGAAAGTAGCAGGAGGAAAGGTTTCCATAATATCAGCACATACCATTGTTTTGCTGGAAAGGAAATGATATGATTAAAAGTTTGAAAGTTGTTGAAAGAGTGAACTTGAAGCTTTCAAACTTGAAACTTGAAAAATATTAATGATGCTTTTTTTTGAACCCGTAAACGAGCTGTTTTAAAAAGGTTTTAGGAAATTGATCATCTTCGGGAAACCCTAATTTTAGAGCTCCGCTATCTTCGGGGAGATAATTGGTTTTAAATAAATAGTCCCATAAACTTAGACTAATTCCGAAATTGACACCGTATTTTCCTTCCGGCAGCGAATATGCGTGATGGTATAGATGCATTACAGGGTTATTAAAAATATATTTAAAAACGCCCCAGGTGATTTTAATATTTGTATGGTTAAAATGCCCAATGGCAATTGCTAAAAAATGAATGATATACGCCTGTTCAGGTTCAAAACCGCCTAAAATCATCACAGCAAAAGTTTTTAGTGGTTTATAGAGAATATTCTCCATCCAGTGATAGCGTAAATGAGCGGCAAATCCCATTTCTTTTACACTGTGATGTACTTTGTGAAATTTCCATAAGAAAGCGTATTTGTGTAAAAGCAAATGTGTGAACCATTGTACAAAATCCAAAACAATAAAAAATAAAACAAATTGTAGCCATGTGGGAAAAGCAGAAAGATTAATAAGTGCTACGCTTTTGGGAGTCATTCCCAAATTGTTAAAAATTAGGTTGAGTACACTGTAAAAACCGGATATTGCAATAAAGAAGATGAAAAAATTAAAAAACATATAGAACCCGTCCAGCCAGAAATCTTTTCTGAAAAGAGCTTGGTTTTTTCGCCATGGGAAGACAATTTCCAATCCCCAAACTGCCAAAGAAATAATTATTAATCCCCAAAAATAGTTGGTATACCAGGGAACTTCAAACAAGATAGCTTTCCATGTCCAATTTACATTGCTGTTGAAAGTATTTATAAAAGTATCTATATATTCTGCCATGCTGCTTCTATGGCTTATTGCTGTCTAATTGGGATTCCCTTTTTACACAAATATAGCCAAATCAAAATAACTTGACATAAATAAGAGCTGTAGATACATTTTAAATCAAGACAGCTTCGCTACTGGAATTAAGAATCAAGACAGCTATAGTTCTTGACACTAGGATCAATAGATCTTTAAATGAGGACATTTTATATTGGTTCAGCTATACTATTATGTTCAATTTCAGAAAAATATATGTTCCTGTGGGTTTGCACAACAGTTATCACTTACCATCCACCCGTTTCAGAAAGAGTTTTACACCGACATTGTAGTCGTATAAAAGATCCTCAACCACGTTTTCTTCATTTTTTTGGTGATATTATAACCTTTTGCAAGATACTATATTTTTCCCGAAGCGATCTGTTTCATATTGAGTAGAACGGTCTCACTTTTTTTAATTCTTTCGGGAACAATCTTTTGCGGAGTCACTGAAAAATAAAAACTTTTAGATAGGTTTTTTTTAAATCAGAAAGATATATCTTTTTTGAGTTTTTACAAAGGCATTACCATTGTCGCAGTATTATTAATTCTACCATTTCAATTAAACATTGAGAATACTATTCAAATTTATTATTTGATAATCAGTTTCATTGTTTTTTGTCTACTGTTTGTAGTAACTGTAACCAAATAAATGCCTTTTGAATAATTATGGTTGTCAAAGGTTATTTGCTCATTTCCCATAGAGGTTCTTTTTTCAATGGTCTTTCCGGTAATACTCCTTATCCGGACAGTGGTATTTTCATTTATGGCTTTTAAATCAACAAAAAACTTAGTAGCTCCCGGGTTAGGGTATAAGCTAATTGAATTGTCAAATTCAATATCAGAGACACCCAATGTCGTTACCGAATAACAAGTAGAAGTACCAATGCAATCAGCTTCTGTTACCTGTACGGCATAATTCCCGTTAGAGGTAGGAGTAAAACTTTGATTTGTAGCCCCGCTGATAGGTGCATTTCCATTATCACAATCCAACCATTGATAGGTTGCACCGGCTAAATTTGCAGTCAAAACATTTGTTGCTAAAGTTGCCATATACGTAGGGCTTGCACTATATGTACATGTACGGAGCTTATATTGCTCAATTTCTGTTTCTGTCATATTGTGAATACTATTTGCAGGGGCTGCGTTTATGGTAAAATAGTAAAAAGCTTCTGCGTCGGCAGTACTAAACCCCATTGCAATATAGTAATTAATATAGGGTTGGTGATTTGCATGTCCTACCGGAAAATCCGTAGCCGAGTTTGTCCCATTACTCCAGGAATGTACACCCACTTCGGCACCAACGTCTATTACACGTCTGGTACCTGACAAAATCATGTCTGTTCCTCCGGACGCTATAAATGCATCTTGCGGATAAGCATTCACTGCAGGCAAATAAGTAGTATACCCTCTATTTCTTAATCTTAGTGCAGCATCTAAATTTGCAGTGTCGTCATTACTTCCCGGGATTTGCATCATAACCAATGTAGTTACATTCGGATAAGTGTCAATAAAAGTTTGCGTAACAGTCGGTGTTGTACTTCCTATAGTGCCGTGAAGTACAGCAAAGGTAGAAGTAGGGCTTTGCACTTCAAATCTTAAGGGAGTATTTTCCGATAGGGTAAGGGTATTTAAATAAGACCTCAAACCAAGTGTATCGAGTCTACAACTACAAGATTCCGGTGTAGTTTGGGCCTTAGTGCTTCCAAATACAATAAAAACGAATATAAGAATGATTAGCGATCGCAAGTGAAAGTTACTATTTTTCATATCTAAAGTATTTAATTGTTACAAATTTTTAAATATGGTATATAGCGGGGCTATAAAAAAATTAAAATACCTCCCTGTTTCTTCCATATGTCAGAGATATTTTAGGTTTGAATCCATTAACAAATATACAAAAATATTTAACTCAATGGTATTTTGAAAGCCGTAAAAATGTTTTATAGAGTTAGTTTTTTTGACAGGTTCTTCTTAAAGCAAGCCCACTTAACAAAGTTTAATTATAGAACAACTTTTATATTGAGTCTAAAAATTAATTTCACAAAAATTATATTTAACCAGTTGATATTGAGGAGGTAAAAATTCGTAATTGTGAATTTAAAATTTGTAATTTATGTAATTTGATTTGAAACCTGAAGTTTTTGAACTTTTTAACTATATTATTCTTTCTGCTCTTTTTTAGGAACAAATTTTAAAGCTATACCATTTATACAATGCCTTTTACCCGTAGTTTCTCTTGGCCCGTCATCAAAAGAATGTCCTAGATGGCCACCACAAGCATTACATTTTAATTCTGTCCTTGCATATCCTATTTTATAATCTACGTCTAACTCAACCGAATTTTCAATAGCCCTGTCAAAAGAAGGCCAACCGGTTCCCGAATTAAATTTATGTTCGGATTTATAAAGAGGAGCTTCACAAGCTGCACAAATGTACGTACCTTTAGCATAGTTCTTGTTTAAAGGACTTGTAAAAGATCTTTCCGTACCGGCTTCACGCAATACATAGTACTCCATTCTGGTAAGCGATTTCCTCCATTCTGCATCCGTTTTGGCAACTTTATATACTTTCTTGCCTTTTGATGAAACTTCTTTTTTTTGTGCCAGTCCATTACAGCTATATAAAACAGTAATAAAGAATAAAATGATTATTTTCATACGAATAATTTATGTTTAAAGTTTTTATTATCAATGTTTTAGGTTAAACTGTTAAGAAGACCATTTAGGTAAAATTTTCATACACATGCTCTATGGCAATACTCTTTTGTGCTTAACAGTTTGAGGTCAGTTTCATGTGCGTGGTTTTCTCAACTCTGCACCTATTTCTGAGATGATACCGATAGTACCTTTTTTTACCTACACCTGGGATTTGTTCTAATAAATCTAGCTCAATCTGTAAAGGTTCTATGGCTTTTTCTATAGAACGATCTACTTCTGATAGTGTGGTTTCTAATCGGTGCATATTTTTCCATATCTTTTTTAGCATTAAGCGATGATGAGCAGTAACATATCCTGTTAAAGATTCTTCTATGGCTTTTCGATTTGCTTTTACGCATCCATGTACCATACTTAACAGTTGCTTGGGATTATAAGTTTGATCATTTTAATAACATTAAGCATTTTCAATCCTGTTTTACAAAACGTGTCTGTCAATACAACCGATAGTTTAATATTGGCATCTTCCAATATTTTTTGAAAACGGTTCTTCTCTGAACTTATCATTTGAACCAACTTTTTACGATAGCGCGTTAAGTCTCGTAACTCTCGAATCTTACGCTCGGGAATGTAACTCCCCTTTAGCAAACCACTTAACAATAGTTTGCAAAGCCACTTGCTGTCTTTTTTGTCTGTTTTATGGCCTGGTACATTTTTTACATGCCTGGCATTCACTAACAAAATCTCAAAATCATCCCCTAATACATTGAACTCATCTTGACTTTTTGTTTTTAACCGAAAATGAACTGAAATTTAACCAGATGAGGCACTTTTTGAAAGCTATAGCAGCGCTACAGGTAAGAAAAGTAACAAAATATAGGTGAATTTCAGTCATTTTTTAGGGAATAGAAAAAGTCAAGATGAGTTCATTATAAATCGGTTTCCAATAAACCCCTGTACTCTCCATAGCTATATGGGTAATCTTATGTTTTTTTAACCAATCTCTCAATTTTATCAAAGAACTTGTATAGGTATGAAAACTCTTTGTCATGGTTTTTATACCTTTACCTTGGATGGTTACTACTACAATCTCTTTGTGGACGTCCAGCCCACATCCACGAGATACTAATTGCTCAAAGGCAACGGTGTCTTTTTTCATCATCCGTCTGTTTTTAATTGTTAATTGTTAAAAAACAAATAGACGGATTTTTTTTATATCTACTTATTCATCCCCTTTTGTGACGGATTCCTCTAAAATTATTTTGCGCCGTAATCAAGGTTTCATGGGTTTTTAATGATATAATTTACAACTCGGGTTACAATAGTTGCATCTCTCAAAATTTTAGTATGTCCTAATCCTTTCGTAATTAAAATGCTCCCGTTCTTTAAGTTTTGACGAATATTATTTGCATAACTTACAGGAACATCTCCATCTTCCGAATCATGAATAACAAGTGTAGGAATGGTGATTTTTTTTGAAACATGGCTACAGGCAAGGTCGTCAACTTTTATTTTCCATTTTTTTCTAAAAACTGCTGTAATGAAAGATGCATGGTCTCTTTTAATCCCAGATTTCTTAAAAACTGTTTTAAAATATCAGAAATTTTATCTCCGGTTCCAATAGTTACTAATGTTTTTATTTTCAAAAAATCAGAAACTGCATTATACAGGCAGATGCCTCCAAAAGAATGCCCTATGGCAGCTTCAAAGGGGCCGAATAGCTCATTGATTTTTTCTATGGTAATTAAAAACTCAATTAAGTGTGTGGTTTTGCCGGATGATTTTCCATGTGCCGGACCATCAAAAGAAGTAACCATAAATCCATGTTCCAATAATGTATCTGCAAAAGCAAAAAACTGTGTAGGCCTTCCTGACCAACCATGTACAAATAATACTTTTCTTTTAGAGTATCCGTAAGATAGTACGTGAATTTCTTTATTAATTTTACCAATAAATACACTTTTCTTTTGTGCACCCTTAGCCATAGTTGATTCTCTTATAGACACCGGAAAGTGAAAAGGGGTAATAAATAATCTGGCAGCAAATCTAATGACCAAAGAAGTAGATATAAAATATAAAAACTTTGAAAAAACAACTATGAACCTTGGCATTATCACTCTGGGCTTTAGCTCTTTTTGTGGAGATAATAAATCCATTAAAAAAATTGTTGTTAATAAAATAGAATATGTAATTTTAAAAATAAATAAAAATTAAATCAAGTCGTTGTATAATTGTGTAACTAACTAAGGTAAACGATTATGATTGGATGTTTAATTATTAGGAAGGCGTTAAAATGAGAAAATTAATTATTCTGGCTACCATCTTCTTTTTAACGGAAGCGTGTAGTACAGTGCCTATAACCGGGAGAAAGCGTATTAATTTTGTAAGTGATGCTGAGGTATTACCTGCAAGTTTTGCACAATACAAAGGGTTTTTAGAGAAAAATAAACTCTCGACAGATACAAAAATGACCCGACAAATTAAGTCGGTTGGCAATAAGGTCTCTGCGGCGGTAGATAGGTTTATGAGAGCTAATGATATGCATGCGGAAGCCGATTCGTATAAATGGGAATTTAATTTGATAGAAGATGAAACTATAAATGCATGGTGTTTGCCCGGAGGGAAGGTTGTTTTTTATACGGGCATAATGCCTGTCTGTGCTAATGAAGATGGCATGGCAGCCGTAATGGGACATGAAGTGGCACATGCATTTGCAAAGCACGGACAGGAAAGAATGTCATCAGGTCAATTACAACAATTAGGAGGTATTGCCATAGCTTTGGGAGTGTCGGGGAAAAGCGAAAATGCTCAGAAAATTTGGAATACGGCATACGGTTTAAGTTCCGGATCAGGGTTGTTGGCTTTTAGCAGAACCCACGAAACGGAAGCAGATAAATTAGGACTGGTTTTTATGATTATGGCAGGATATAAAGGATCGGAAGCTGCTGAAGTTTGGATACGAATGAGTGAGAAAACCAAAGGGAGAAAAACACCACCGCAAATTTTAAGTACACACCCGTCCAACGAAACAAGAATTAAAACCCTGAAAACGTATTTGCCGGAAGCAGCGCGGTTGGCCAAACTTTATAATGAGCAGAGCAATTACAAAGGAAAATAACTAATTTTTGAATACCAGTTTAGATACCTAAAAAGAATCATGAGGATATTTTTGAAATCTTTGAGCTTTTCAATCTTTCAATCCTTTAATCTCTTAATCCTTTTCACTTATGTTAAAATCGGCGATAAAAAATTAATCAATGCCTGGGCGTTTTACGACTGGGCAAATTCAGTGTATTCGCTAGTAATCAGTACAGCTGTTTTTCCCTTATTTTACTCAGGTATTACCAAAGGAAAAGTAGTATCGTTCTTAGGAATGAAATGGGATCATCCGGATGCTTTATATGGCTACACCCTGTCATTTTCATTTTTGGTAGTGGCATTTATATCGCCGATTTTATCAGCAATTGCTGATTATACGGGTAATAAAAAGAAATTCCTTAAAATATTTTGTAGTATCGGATCGGTTTCGGTAATGAGTTTGTATTTTTTTGATGGAATAGATACTGTCTGGATTGGTATCGTATTTACTTTTTTTGCAAGTATTGGTTTTTGGTCCAGTATTGTTTTTTATAACTCATATTTGCCTGAAGTAGCACACCCGGAAGATCAGGACAGGGTAAGCGCCAAAGGATTTATTTTTGGATATTTCGGGTCTGTTATTTTGCTGATGATCAATCTGGCTTTGATTTTAAATCACGATTTTTTTGGAATAACGGAAGCATATGCATCGAGGATCTCATTTGTAATGGTTGGGCTTTGGTGGATAGGTTTTGCACAAATAACCTTTAGAAGATTGCCCAATAACGTATTTGAAAAGAAGCCGGAAAAGGATTATATATGGAAGGGCTTTAGAGAACTAAAAATAGTATATAATGAGGTAAAAAGCTATCCCACATTAAAAGGATTTTTAGTGGCATTTTTTTTACTGAGTATTGGCGTGCAAACCATTATTCTATTAGCAACTATCTTTGGTTCTACGGAACTGGGGTTAGATAGTACCAATTTGATTATAACGGTATTACTAATTCAACTCATTGCTATTGCCGGAGCAGCAATCTTTTCGAGATTATCTAAGAAATACGGAAATTTTACAGCGTTAAAAATGACCATTATTATTTGGATTGTCATCTGTTTTTGTGCGTTTTTATTACATAAAGATTTAGCATATGTCGATTTCTGTTTTTATGGATTAGGGGCACTGTTGGGATTGGTTTTAGGAGCTATTCAATCGCTAACCCGATCGACATATTCAAAATTACTGCCAAAAACAGAAGACCATGCAACTTACTTTAGTTTTTATGACGTAACAGAAAAAATAGCCATTGTACTGGGAACTTTTGTCTATAGTTTTTTATATGCAATAACAGATTCTATGCAATGGTCTGTATTGTGTCTGGCGATCTTTTTTGTAGGATCTTTTATGATATTAAGTACACTCAAGAAAACCAGGTATGTGAGGTAAATTTCCTGACTTTTAACTTTTAAATTTAAATTCAAAGTGCATTTTTAATAATATCATCTACTACCTCCGGATTTAGTAAGGTTGATACGTCTCCTAAATCAGAGGTATCTTTGGCAGCTACTTTGCGTAAAATTCTTCGCATAATTTTCCCCGATCTGGTTTTAGGCAACTCTTTTACGAACTGAACTTTATCCGGTTTTGCAATGGGACCGATGGTATCTGCAACTAGTTGTTGTATTTCATGTATCAGTGCAGAATTTTCTTTAACTCTTCCATAAGTAATTACATAGGTATATAATGCATTTCCTTTTATAGTATGCGGAAACCCCACCACTGCACTTTCTACAATTTGTTCATGCTCATTAATAGCATTTTCTATGGGAGCTGTTCCTAAATTATGTCCCGAAACAATTACTACATCATCTACTCTCCCTGTGATTCTGTAATTCCCGTTTTTATCGCGCAAAGCCCCATCTCCCGGGAAATAGTAATTTGGATATGCCGAAAAATACACATTTTTGTAGCGCTGATGATCTCCGTATATCGTCCTTGCTAACGATGGCCAGGGGTGTTTTATAGCTAAAACTCCCTCAGCTTGTGTTGTCAAAATTTCTTTCCCGTCAGTGTCTAACAGTACAGGTTGAATTCCGGGTAAAGGAATCGTGGCAAATGTAGGCTTGTCTTTTGTAATTCCTGCCAGAGATGAGATCATGATACCGCCTGTTTCGGTTTGCCACCAGGTATCTGTAATGGGGCAGTTATTTTTTCCAATATAAGTATCATACCAATGCCAGGCTTCTTCATTGATAGGTTCTCCAACAGTGCCTAATACTTTTATAGTTGATAAATCGTATTTAGCTGCCAGTTTTGTCGGATGTTTCGCTAAGGTTCTGATAGCCGTTGGAGCCGTGTAAAATTGAGTAACTTTATGCTTTTCACAAACTTTCCAAAAACGCCCGAAATCCGGATAACCGGGAACTCCTTCAAACATAACAGTTGTTGCTCCGGTACATAGCGGTCCGTATACAATATAGCTATGCCCGGTAATCCAACCGATATCTGCAGTACACCAGTAGATATCTCCTTCTTTATATTGAAATACATTTTTAAACGAATATGTAGTATATACCATATACCCTCCACAAGTGTGAACCATTCCTTTTGGTTTTCCCGTAGAACCTGAAGTATATAATATAAACAACATATCTTCTGCATTCATAACCTCTGCAGAACAATTGTCATTTGTTTTTTTTAATTCCTCATGCCACCAAGTATCAATTGCCGGATTCCAGGAGACGGTCTGTTGCGTTCTCTGAAAAACAATTGATTTTTGAATAGTAGGACATGTTTTTAATGCTTCGTCAACTATGTCTTTCAGAGGTGTTATCTTATTGCCTCTGAATCCTCCGTCGGCGGTTAGTATTACTTTACATTTGGCATCATTAATTCTGGCTGCCAATGCAGTCGATGAGAATCCTGCAAACACTACAGAGTTTACGGCACCTATTCTGGCACAAGCTAAAACAGCAACGGTCAGCTCTACTACCATAGGCATATATATACAAACAGTATCTCCTTTTCTAACACCATTATTTTTTAACACATTTGCAAAACTACATACTTTACTATGTAGTTGTTTGTATGTGATGTGTTGTGCTTTTTCCTCCGGATGATTAGGTTCCCAGATAATTGCCGTTTGTGTTCCTTTTGTTTCGAGGTGTCGGTCCAAACAATTTTCAGTGATATTTAATTGCCCGCCTCCAAACCATTTAGTAGACGGTTGAGACCAGTCATAAGCCAGAACAGTATCCCATTTTTTTCTCCAGTAAAAATGCGCTGCAATCCGACCCCAAAAATTAGAAGGGTCTTCTATACTTTGTTGATAATGACCTAAGTACTCCTGATATGAGGTTATTTCAAGTGTCATATGATGAATGATTTTAAATGGTACCTGTTTTACTTGGTATTACTTTTTCTAAAATGAACAATATAAAATTATATTTTTGAACCCGTTGTGCATTTTGATAAAATTCGTCAATTCGAGTAAATTTTTCGATTGAAAATGAGAAAAATTTACTCGAACTGACGTTTAAATTTACTTTTTAGTTCAAAATGCACAACGGGTATTTTTGAATATTCGTTCAGATTACCTAAAAGAAATCATTAATATTTTTGAAACTTTTTAATCTTTTATACTGAGTCTAAAAATTAATTTCACAAAAATTAAGGCTCTAGTTTAAATTAGGTATTATATCTTAATCCCTTGATGTTATCAGGTTTTGAATATCTTTTGGATTTAATTTTGATGTAAAATTCAATAAAAAGAATGGAAAACTCATATTTATCAATACTATTTCAAACGAGCGCCAAAATTAAATTTAATCAGTTGATATTGAAGAGATAAAAATTCGTAATTGTGAATTTAAAATTTGTAATTTATATAATTCATCGACTATCAATTAAGGGTAAAAAATTAAAATTGAACTCATCTTGACTTTTTGTTTTAACCGAAAATGAACTGAAATTTAACTAGATAAAGCACTTTTTAAAAGCTATAGCAGTGCTACAGGTAAGAAGAGTAATGAAATATAGGTGAATTTCAGTCATTTTTTAGGAAATAGAAAAAGTCAAGATGAGTTCATTATTTACGATATCCAAAAAACACAATTAGGTGTAATAACGGATAATCAAGTTATATTTGTTAGCAACATAAAATATATATGATCTTTTTACAATTTCTTGAAATTATTGAAAGTCATTGGCTTATTTTGTTGCTCTTTTTTATAATAGCCATTCTATATGCTTCTGTTGGCTTTGGAGGCGGTTCCAGTTATTTGGCAATTTTAGCTTTGACGGGTATTGCTTTTACTCAAATCAGAACTACTGCCTTGTTGTGCAATGTGGTAGTTGTCGCCGGAAACGTGTTAGTATTTCAAAAGCAAAAACTATTGGATTGGAAAAAGGTAGTACCCCTTGTTGTGGTAAGTGTACCTTTGGCTTACCTGGGAGGTACGGTAAAGATAAGCCAGGCTTTTTTCTTTATTTTATTAGGGCTTACATTATTGTTTGCAGCTATTACTATGTGGGTTTCAAAAAGAATAATTACTAATAAAGAAACATCTGATAAAAAAAGTAGTGTTAAAAATGGCATTTACGGAGGTTTTATTGGTTTTATATCCGGGATGGTAGGGATTGGAGGCGGTATTTTTCTAGCACCCATATTACATCTTTCTAATTGGGGTACTCCAAAAAAAATTGCTGCTACTGCCAGTTTCTTTATTTTGGTAAATTCTATTGCGGGTCTTATAGGGCAGTATTCAAGCGAAAATTTTAATAGCAACGGATATGTTACTTTTACCTTATTGGTGGTAGTGTTTATAGGCGGGCAAATAGGGAACCGTATGAATATTCGTTATTTTACACCTATACAACTCAGAAAAGCAACGGCAATACTCATAATATTTGTAGCAATTCGAATTTTGTGGAAATCTTTCAATCTTTTAATCTACTGAATACCAAAAAAGATAATAAGGAATCATAACAGGCAATCAATATTATATATATTTGAGTTGTTTTTTAAAATCTTAAATTTTATGTTAGAGAATATTTTGACTTTGTTGATGTTAATTCTTTTACAAGGCGTATTAGGGTTTGATAATTTATTATACATTTCTCTCGAAAGCAAACGAGTTCCAAAAGAAAAACAGGTATATGTGAGAAAAACAGGGATACTACTCGCTATTGTCTTACGTATCGTTTTACTATTTGTATTGATACAACTCATACAACTTTTTCAGGATCCGATTTTACATTTTTCTTTTGAGGGAATTGCCGAAGGTAAAGTTAATATTCATAGTTTGATTGTTTTGGGAGGAGGTATTTTTATCGTATATACTGCTATGAAAGAAATTTGGCATATGATTGGTGTACGTAGTTTAGATCATAATATAGAAGGGCAAAAAGAAGCACCCTTAGGTAAAATAGTTACCATGATTGTGATTATGAATGTGGTGTTTTCTTTTGATTCTATTTTGAGTGCTATGGCACTAACTGATGTTTTTTGGGTTATGGCAACGGCTATTATTATAGGTGGATTATTAATGATTTGGTTAGCCGATAAGGTTTCCGATTTTTTAGCTAAAAACAGAATGTATGAAGTTTTGGGCTTGTTTATTTTGTTTGTCGTAGGTATTATGTTGGTTACCGAAGGAGGGGAGTTAGCACATTTAAAATTATTCGGCAATGAAATTGTTCATATGAGCAAAACCACTTTTTATTTTGTTATTGGTATTTTAGTGATTACTGATATTGTACAGAGTCGTTATCAGAAGAAATTATTGGCGGATAAAGAAAGTGTCGGAGATATGGATAAAAATTAGCTTTATAAGGGTCTCATATAGGTGAGTTTGATAAAAAGGATATTACATTTTTCTCAATCCTGCCTAACACATTTTCCATATTGGCTTTTATAAAAGTATCTCCGGTAATCTGTTCAAAAAGCTCTATATAACGTTCTGAGATTTCGATGGTTTTTTCCATAGACATTTTGGGAACCTGCTGCCCGACTTTCCCCTGAAACCCATTTTCTACCAGCCATTGGCGTACAAATTCTTTGGACAATTGTTTTTGCTTTTCTCCTTTGATTTGTTTTTCTTCATAACTATCGGCATAAAAATAACGCGAAGAATCCGGTGTATGCACCTCATCAATTAACACAATCTTACCATCTTTGGTTTTTCCGAACTCATATTTGGTATCTACTAAGATCAACCCTCGTTTGGAAGCTATCTCTGATCCTCTTTGAAACAATTTACGCGTATAATCCTCCAGAATTAAATAATCTTCTTCCGTAACAATTCCTTTTGCAAGTATATCTTCTCTGGAAATATCCTCATCATGTGCTCCGTTATCTGCTTTGGTAGAAGGCGTAATAATAGGCTTGGAAAACGGATCGTTTTCTTTCATTCCTTTATCCATTGCAACTCCGCATAATGTTCTTTTTCCTAGTTTATATTCTCTGGCAGCATGCCCGGATAAATATCCGCGTATGACCATTTCTACCTTAAAAGGCTGGCATAAATGACCAATGGAGACATTTTCATCCGGGCTTGCAATGAACCAGTTAGGAACTATATCAGCTGTTTCATTCATCATTTTTACAGCAACCTGATTTAATATTTGCCCCTTAAACGGAATTTGTTTCGGAAGTATTACATCAAAAGCAGAAAGCCTGTCAGAGGCCACCATAACCAGAAGAGAATCATTGATATTATACACTTCCCGTACTTTTCCTCTGTAAACTGATTTTTGATTTGGAAACTGAAAATGAGTTTCGTTTATTGTATTCATACTACATTCAAATTGCTGCAAAAATAAGGAAACATATCATATGGTGGTAGAGACAAAAAACGATACATCTAACTTGTCATAAACATATTTTTCATCTCACAATTTTTCACTTTATTATTGAATTGATACATTAAAACCTACTCTGTCTCAATGCTCTTATACGCTGTAATGATTTTTTTAACCAATCGATGTCTGATCACATCTTTATCATCCAGATATACCTGGGCAATTCCGTCAATATCTTTTAGCGCTAACAAAGATTCCTTTAAACCGGACACTTGTTTTCTAGGCAGATCTATCTGGCCCGGATCACCTGTAATGATAAATTTGGCATGTTTTCCCATTCTGGTTAAAAACATTTTCATTTGGTTGTGAGTAGTATTTTGCGCTTCATCTAGAATGACAAAAGCATTGTCTAAGGTTCTCCCTCTCATAAATGCCAAAGGAGCAATTTGTATGATTCCTTTTTCTATGTAAGGGATCAATTTTTCATGTGGAATCATGTCTCTTAAAGCATCGTATAAAGGTTGCATATAGGGGTCCAGTTTTTCTTTTAAATCTCCGGGTAAAAACCCAAGATTTTCGCCGGATTCCACCGCAGGTCTGGTTAAGATAATACGTTTTACCTCCTTTTCCTTTAATGCCCTCACAGCCAGAGCAACTGCCGTATATGTTTTTCCGGTACCTGCAGGACCAACAGCAAATAGCATATCGTTTTTTTGCATTAAAGAAACCATTGTCCGCTGATGCTTTGTTTGCGGTTTGATGAATTTGCCATTTACCCCGTATACCAACACTTCTTGGGTGTCTGCGGACATGGTATTTTCATCTTTCCCTGTCAATAAACGTTCAATACTGTTATCATCTAATTTGTTGTATCGGTTGAAATATTTGATAAGTATTTTCAATCGCTTTTCAAACTCGTCTAAAATTTCAGGTTCTCCGTAAATCTTTAATTTAGAGTCACGCGCAACGATTTTTATTTTTGGAAAATATCTTTTTAATTGCTCTAAGGTACTATTGTGAGTACCAAAGAAATCTTTTGGGTTAATCTCTGTAAGCTCTATGATTCGCTCGTTCAAATATTCGAATTTAGAAGTTTCTTCTTTAAGAAGATTTCATTTTAAAAATATCCAATAATTTTCAGAATTGCTTAGATTTGTTAGGATTTTTTTACAACTTTTACACATTTAATTAACAAATCCGTTTTAATGTCTCTAATTACTTTAACTACAGATTTTGGCACTAAAGATCACTTTGTAGGTGCAGTAAAAGGAGCTATTTATGCAGAACTTCCTGATGTAAAAATTATTGATATCACCCATGAAATAACTCCGTTTAGTATAGCCGAAACAGCATATGTCATAAAAAATTCATATAAAAGCTTTCCAAAAGGAACTATCCATATTATAGGTGTTGACTCCGAATTGAGTGATGATAATAAGCATATTGCATTGGAATTAGACGACCATTATTTTATCTGTCCGGATAATGGTTTGATTTGTATGATTGCCTCTGACATTGTCCCTGCAAAAATTGTAGAAATTGATATTCATGACAGGGTAGTTAGTAGTTTTCCTGTATTGGATGTCTTTGTTCAGGTAGCTTGTTTTATTGCCAAAGGTGGAAGTTTGGGAGTGATTGGAAAGAAGATTGCTACGTATAAAAAAATGATTGAAATTCAGCCGAAAATCAGCCAGGATAAAACAACAATTGTCGGAGGTATTATTTATATTGATAACTATGGTAACGTCATTAGTAATATACATAAAAAAATATTTGTTGAAGTAGGGAAGGGGCGCAATTTTAGAATTTCTGCGGCTCGTTATACTTTTACTAAGATATTTAATAAATACAATGAAATTGTGGATACCAAAGCTACGGATGCTCGTCAATTTGACGGAAATCGACTGGCTATTTTTAACTCCTCAGGATATTTGGAAATTGCAATTTATCGAAGTAATCTAAAAACAGTTGGTGGAGCTTCCACACTACTCGGATTGAATTATAGAGATATGATAGTTGTTGAATTTTTATAACAACATGAATATATGTTAATAAGAATTGTAAAGATGAGTTCATTAAGAAATACAACAAGATTTAACTATTTTTTTTTAGTACATGACAAAAAATATAATTAATTGATTATCAGTAAATTAAATGTTAAATAATTAAAATAAAGCATTGATTTTCAGTATATTAGAAGAATAACATCACTCATTTTTCTAATGAAAAAAACTAATGCTTCCACTAAGAAGTAGTGAATTAAATTCAGTTTTAAGTTCTCATTTCCAAGGTAAGATCAATTTGGCAAGAATCAAACTCATATCACATTTCATTATCGCCCTCTGTAAGGTACAGACAGTTACCTTTGAAAAGGTAGCCAACGCTTTTGAGACCTCAGTAGATTCGAAGTCATCACTCAGACGTATTCAAAGATTTATTGCTGATTATTCGTTGGATGGAGATTTGATCGCTCGTCTTATATTTAGTCTCCTTCCTAAGCAAGAGGGATTGATCTTGAGTATTGATAGGACCAATTGGAAGTTTGGTCAGACCAACATCAACATTTTTAAGTTGGGAGTTGTCTATAAAGGTGTTGCCTTCCCATTGTTATTTACTATGTTAGATAAGCCAGGGAACTCTAACAGTCAGGAGCGTATTGATCTTGTGAATCGTTTCATAAGACTTTTTGGCAAAGATGTTATTAAATCCATTGTAGCCGATAGAGAGTTTGTAGGTAATCATTGGTTGGATTTCTTGAATACAAATGGAATCAAATATTATATCCGCATTCGAAACAACTTTAAGGTAGAGCTTCCTGATAAGAACAAAACCATCAAAGTATTTCACTTGTTTAATCCACATAAGATCAATGAGTTTGTGTATTATCCTAAAATTGTACGTGTTAATGGTCAGCTTTGTTTCCTTTCCGGATGCAAGTTGTACCCAAAAAATGGAAAGCCTGATTTCTTAATCATTGTATCGTTCAACGCTCCTGATAAGGCCTTTGAACAATACAAAGAACGATGGCAGATAGAGATGTGTTTTAAAGCAATGAAAGCCAGTGGCTTTGATATTGAAAACACACACCTGCAAGATATTAAGCGTATTGAAAAATTAGTACTGCTTGTAATGATGGCTTTCGTATGGTGTTACAAAGTTGGTATATATTTACATCAGATTAAGCCTATCAAAATAAAAAAGCATGGAAGAATGGCTAAAAGCATATTCAAATATGGATTAGATTATATTGCTTCTGTGCTATTAAACCCTGTAAATCAAAACAATATGAACTTGACTAAATTTTTGTCATGTACTTAGCTATTTTTTATTTATATTGCATTAGACAAAACAAAAACATATAAATTACTAACCCTGAAATTTTAATTATGGACTTAAATGGAACATGGTACAATGAACTCGGGTCATATATGACTCTTACAGTTAATGGAAACAGTATAACAGGAACATATCATACAGCAGTTGGTGATGCTTCCGGTATTTATGATTTGGTAGGGCGAACAGATACAGATAACGATGCCAGTCAGGCCGTTGGTTTTGTAGTTGCTTGGCAAAATCAATATGGTAGTTCTGATTCTGTTACTGCTTGGAGCGGCCAATATCAAGTTGTTAACGGGGTAGATACTATAGTAACTACCTGGCTATTAACACAAGAAACGGATCCTGATGACGATTGGGCGTCAACCCTTGTTAACAAGGATACTTTCACGAGAACAGCTCCGGTAGAAGAAGAAATACAGCAACAAATTAAGAAAGGAGTGAAATCTTCTCATCCTGGAAGGAGATAGAAAACTTTCATAAAATAAATGCAAAATGACAATAGCTCCGTATAGGGGCTTTTGTATTTGTGCTAAAATTAGGAATATTTTGAAAATTATAGAAATACTGATTTTTGGTCAAAAACCAAAATTTTGTTCAATGCAAAACCGTAAGCATGGAGTGTTGATAAAGTAGTTTAAATGAATCAATGTAGCAATAAATCAATGTAACAATGAATTAATTTGATAATGCAGCGATGAGGCGTACATTATGAAGTAAAATATGCTTGTTAAAAATGAAATATGAATAATTATTTTTTTGAATGTTCGTTTAAATACTTAAGAAAATCACTAGAGTATTTTGGAAATCTCTCAATTTATTAGACACCAATAAGAACAAAAAACAGAACTCTTTACTATTCACTCAAAAAAACCATTAAATATCATACATACCATCCATGCATTTTTCAAACTTTTAACTTTATAACTTTCAAGCTAAAATATGTTTCCAATTTTTAAAAAAGAGATTCATTCGTTTTTTTCATCTGCAGTAGCTTATGTAGTTATTGGAGCTTTTTTATTGATGAACGGTCTGTTTTTATGGGTGTTTAAAGACGGCTTCAATATTTTAAATGCGGGTTTTGCAGATTTGAATAGTTTCTTCTTTTTTGCTCCTTGGATTTTTCTTTTCTTAATTCCGGCTATTACCATGAAGAGTTTTGCGGAAGAACTTAATTCGGGAACCATTGAATTGTTGAAAACAAAACCTGTCACGGATTGGCAAATTGTTTTAGGGAAATTTTTAGCATCTGTAGCATTGATTGTTATATCTTTACTCCCTACGTTTACCTATATATACACGGTATATGAACTGGGAAACCCTGTCGGGAATATTGATTTGGGCAGTACAATAGGCTCTTATATAGGATTGTTATTTTTAGCAGCAGCGTATGCAGCTATCGGATTGTTTACTTCTACACTCTCAAAAAATCAAATTGTGGCATTTGTATTGGGAGCTTTTGTTACCTGTTTTCTTTTTTATGGATTTGATGCTGTTGCAAACAGTTTTCCTGATATCGGTTATACTATTAGGTTGCTAGGTATGAATGAACATTTTAAAAGTATTAGCAGGGGAGTGATAGATACCAGAGATATTATGTATTTTATCAGTATAGTTATATTCTTTTTATTTCTAACCAAACAAAAAGTTGGATATGAATAAGGAGGTCAAATCAATTTTATTACTGACAGCCGGTTTACTATTCATAAATAGTATCAACCAATATTTTTACCAACGTTTTGACTTAACCGAAGACAAAAGATATACCCTGTCTGAAGTAAGTACTACAATTTTAAATAAAATCAATGATCCTTTATTTATAACGGTTTATCTAAAAGGCGATTTTCCTGCCGAATTTAAAAGATTGCAAATAGAAACACAGCAGTTTTTAGAGGAATTACGAGCAGAAAATAAGAATATTATCATTCGTTTTGTCAATCCGGATAGCGATAGAGAAGAATTGGTAAGAAAAGGAATGATTCCGAGTCAGTTAACCGTAGAAGAAGACAGTAAGCTGTCGGAAGCCATTATTTTTCCCTGGGCAGAAATTGAATATGTAAATAAAACGTCATTAGTTTCCTTACTGCCTGACACTATTGTTACGTCTCAGGAACAGCAGTTACAGAACGCTATCGGGAGTTTGGAATTTTCTTTTCTGGATGCCATTAATACGATCATCAAAAAACAAAAAAAACGCATTGCGGTTATTACAGGTAATGGAGAACTGGAAGATATCTATTTATATAGTTTTTTATCGGAAATCGCTAAAAAAAATAGCCTGGCAAAATTTACGTTGGATTCCGTGGCAACAAATCCCAAAAGAACATTAAAAGACATGTTGAATTTTGACCTGGCTATCATTGCAAAACCTACTCAGAAATTTACTGAGGAAGAAAAATTTACATTGGATCAATACATTGTAAATGGAGGTAATACATTGTGGATGATAGATAATGTACAGGCAGATATGGATAGCCTGTATAATTCGGGAAAAATGCTAGCCTATCCAAGAGATTTAAATCTTACGGATTTGCTTTTTAATTATGGTATTCGGATACATACCGGCTTAATTCAGGATCTGTATGCAGCAAAGATTTTCCTGGCAACAGGAAATATAGGAAATCAGCCTCAATTTCAAAGTTTGCCGTGGTTTTATCATCCGGTTGTAAATGGTAATCCAAATCATCCGATCACTAAAAATATAGCTCCGGTAAGAATGCAATTTGTAACTCAGATAGACACTTTAAAAAACAATATCAAGAAAACACCCTTATTAGTCAGTTCTCCTCTGACAAGAAAAACAAGTACTCCGAATTTCATCGAACTGCAACATATTGGAACAGAACCCAAAGAAGAAGATTACAGGGGAAATCACCAACTATTTGGAGTGCTTTTGGAAGGTGATTTTAATTCCGCTTACAAGAACAGAATTAAACCTTTTGAGACTTCTCTGTTTAAAAGCCGGGGGGAGCGTAATAAAATGCTTGTTGTTTCCGACGGAGACATTGGAAAAAACCAAACCCTAAAAGGAAAACCACATGATTTATCATTTGACAGATGGACGAATGAACAATTTGGGAATAAAGAATTTCTAATCAATGCGGTAGATTATTTACTAGATGATACGGGTTTGATTACTCTAAGAAGTAAAAACGTCCGGATACCTCATTTAGATAAGCAAAGAGCTTTTAAAGAACGAACTTTTTGGCAGTTTCTAAATGTTATTTTACCACTTTTATTGCTGTGTATTTTTGGAACGGGTTTTGCTTATTTTAGGAAGAAAAAATTTTCCTTACACAATCTTTAAACCATTTTAGTATTAAAAAGTTCTTGGTTTGAAAGGTTTTAAGTAATTGGATCTTAGCTTTTCAACTTTCTTACTTTTTGATCATTTCAACTGTGTTTTTTTAAGAAAAATAAAAGGTAAAATAATATAGAAACTCCGTTAAATTTCAATTTCCGGGATTATTTAAAATCACCAAAGCTCCGATGACCCCCGGAATCCACCCGCAAAGCGTTAATAAAAAGATAATAAAGAAAGAACCACACCCTTTATCTATAACCGATAATGGAGGAAATAAAATAGCCAGTAGCACACGAAAAAAACTCATAGCTTATAAAATGTTATACAATTATAAGACGTTTTTAGTATAGATTTGTTACACCATAATTCCGAACGAAGTATTTACCTGCATTAGTATCCGTACAAGAGAGTACATCTGGTTGCTGTTTTGTGTGTGTAGCTTGGTACTATTTGCATTTTTTATGATTTTAAAAAAAGGGATTCCTAAAAACGAAAAATTAGCTGCTTGTATGCCATCTAAATTTTTAGAAAACATAACTTAAAAAAGCAAACTCCTTTTAAATGAGCTTAAAACGAACCTCTATTTTTGAGACCTGAGAGTTGTGTAACGGTTACTGTTGCTGTATCCAGTAATCATTTTTTCTTTCCGGAGTTAAATTCAACCAATTTATTCCAATCTATATCTCCGTTTTCATCGCAGAAATCCTGAATAAACTCTTTCGTAAATTGATTTATCATCCTTGAATAGGATTGTTGGAATTCTTCATTACGTTCTTTAGCCTTGTGTCCAAGAGGTTCAATTATTTCGGTATATAAACCTTCATCACCGGAAATAAATTCCCAAAATTCTTGCCCACAATATTTGAAGTAGTCTCCTTTGTCGGGATTGTTGTCTATTCCGTAGCAACAACCATTTACTGAAACAACCACCAATAAGGTCTATGTTGGGAATCCCGGATTTCCAACCGCTATATACTTTCTGGTTTATGAAAATAGCCAAACTTTCTAACCAATCTCCAAAAATGGTTTCTTCGGCTGACGATATGAAAGCATCGGCAATTCCCTGAACAATTTCACTGGCGGTTAGAATATGCTTTGCTTTGAACAGATACGGGTTTTTCTTTTTGAGAACAGTTTTGAGTTTAAGGCGGTTAAGTCTTTCAATTCTCTTTTGGTGGAATACTCCGATATTATCTTCTACGTATTTAGTTACATCCGTTAAGTTTAGCTGTTTCATATATTTCTTCGGGTTCAAAAAGTACAAGTTTCTTTTTGTCAATTTGTTCTTGTACCATATCGTAGTATTCTTGTTGGATATCTATCCCTATTGAGTTTCTACTCATTCTTTGGGCTACAAAATTTGTTGTTCCCGAACCCATAAACGGGTCTAAAACCGTATCACCCGGTTGTGTGAAAAGCTTAATAAACCATTCAGGAAGTCCTTCTGGAAATGCCGCACTATGATTTTTATTATTACATTCTGTAGCAAGGTGTAACACATTAGTTGGGTAGGCTTTGTCCCTGTCTAACCAGTTCGATATATTCTTTCCAAAACCGCTGGCTACCTTGGATTCATCTCTTGTTTTATCTGTCTTGCTGAGGTTTTTAAGTCGGGTTTTTGCCCAATCGCCCATTGGCACCATAACTTCTTCTTGGTACATATTGAACTTCTTATCCTTATTGAAATGTAACACACGTTCCCAGGCGTCACGAAATCGATTTGGCCATTTACCCGGATAGCAATTCTTTTTGTATCAAATGTATTCTTCTGTCCATAACCAACCTTGTTTTCGCATTTCCAAAATCAGATCCATAACATAAGTGCTTCGTTCCCCGTTGATTACTCTTTCTTTAATGTTCAGGACAAATGAGCCTGTGGGTTTTAAAACACGCAACAATTCTTTGGAAATTGGTAAAAACCATTCGACATATTTTGTTGGGTGTATTCCACCGTAAGTACTTTTTCTTTGGTCGGCATAAGGCGGGGATGTGAATATCAAATCAACAGACTTTTCGGATAACTCTTTTAAAATTTTCTTACAATCTCCTAATCTTATGTCTGTAATTATTTCCATTGTTCTACTGGCTTGCTAAATTATTTAATCAAATATCGTACTTTTTCAAGACTTCGATTTTTGTGAATCTGTGTTGGCTAAAACGGTCTGTATATATGAAAAGTTGCGATTTTTAAAATAACAATTTTTCATTCTTATTAATTAGTTTAAAAAGGCTAAGTTCTAATTAACATATTAAATAGTTGTTGTTTATATTCATACCATACGCTATTTGAAGCAATAGCAGTAACAACGGTCATTTTGCTAGTGGAATTCTTAATTTTTTCAAGAACCAAGAACCAGTTCAAGTAATTTTGAAGGTACTTTGTTGCAACACCATTGAAAGACTCCATAAATTTTCTCAATCGCATATCCATATTATTAACATTTTGTACGTGGTACACTTTATCTATAGTTCGCTGTCCTTTTGAGGCGTTAAACTTTTTATGATTAAGTGTATTTGCTTTTGCAAAAGCACCATAACTTCTATGACTATCACTACAGATGACCTCTACTTTGTTGAGCTTTCCTTTGAGTACTTTATCTAAGTCCTTTTTACTTATACGACCTCTGGTTGCTACTTTAAAGTCTTTGTTTCCAGATCTATCGCAAGTAGCAATTACGGCTACTTTTTCATTGCTTATGCCCGCTTTGCTTGCTTTCTCACCGCGTTGTCTTGGTTTTCTATCTAAATGACGATTTCCTTTTTCTGAATAAGCGAAGAACAAATCGTCACTCTCAACAATACCTTGAAATTCTTCTACTGAAACACTAGAAAATGAGGTGAGTAATTTGTGTCGCCAATCAAAAGAGGTTTGAATGGATATCCCTGTTTCTTTGGCACTTTTCCTAATACTATAGCCAGACAATAGGCAGTATAGATACTTGCTTAATTTGTCTTTCTTCTTTATACCATACCAAAACTTGCCTGTAGTCTCACTAAAGTTCTTCTTACAATCATTACAAAAATAACGCTGAACACCTTTGAGTTTACCATTGGCTCGAATACGTTTCTTTGTACAATGTGGACAGGTAATAGCTTTATCCTGTTTATCATCTTTAACAGCACTCCCTTGCAAAGACAGTGATAGTAAAGACGACACAATCTCTTGCTGAGTAGCTGTAGAACTGTTTGTGAAATAATCTCTAAAATCTGATGGAATCATATAATCTGTTTTTATCAAAGATAATACATATATTTATTAGAACTTAGCTTTTAAAAATAATCATAATTTTTCAAACTAGAAAAAAAGGTAGCAATTTTTTATGTAATCTTCCCTAAAAACCGAACTGTTTAAAATTAGAAAGATTAATTTTAACTTTCAATAGACAAACAAAGCGAAAGAGTAAATTTTCACCTTCACATCTTGCAAAGATTTTGAAAGAGTTTGATCAAGGGAAAACAGTTGTAGAGATTAGCAGGGAACATGGGTTTATTTCAGCAACTTTTTACAAGTGGCGTTCTAAATATGCCGGGATGAGTTCCGGAGAGTTACGTTGCGTCAAAGAGCTTGAGGGTGAGAACCGGATGCTCAACCAGATGTATGCTTCTCTAGCCTTAGATCATCAAATGGCAAAAGAGGTTATTGCAAAAAAGCTTTAAAGCCTTGCCGTAAGAGAACGATAAGTAAAACACTTGCACATTATGGTATTAGCAGGGCGTGCCGAGTCTTAAATATGAGCAAGAGTGTTTATTATTATAAACCGTTACCCAAAGCCGATACTGAGATAGAGCTCGCTTTACAAGAAAAAGCAGTTCAACATTGAGAAGAAGGTTTTTGGAAGGCTTATAGTCGTTTACGTAATCAAGGCAAACCATGGAATCATAAACGATTGTATAGGGTTTACAAAGCATTAGGACTTCCTCTACGTGGTAAAGTAAAAAAACGATTACCATCTAGAGTGAAAGAACCATTAGAGGTTCCGGAAAATCTTAATGATACATGGAGTATGGATTTTGTTACCGATACCCTTGAGAACAAAAGACGTTTTAGAGCCTTTACTATTATCGATAACTGTAATAGAGAGGCATTACATATAGAAGTAGATTTTTCTTTACCAAGTAATCGTGTGTTTTGGGTACTTAACGATCTTGTTAATAGAAGAGGAAAGCCCAATAAGATACGTATGGATAATGGCCCGGAGTTCATTGCTAATATCACCGCTGTATGGAGCCAAATGCATGACATAGAGTTTACCTATATTCACCCTGTCAAACCAACTCAAAATGCATTTGTAGAGAGATTTAATGGAACTTATAGGCGAGGAGTTATTGATAAATATATTTTTGAGAACATTAACCAAGTAAGAGAACAAACCCAAGATTGGATGTATGATTATAATCATCATCGACCCCATGACGGGCTTGGTAGATTATCGCCAATAAAATACGCAGAAATTAATTCTCTTGGGGCTAACTCCAAGAGAATTAAAACAATAAATTTATCAAATATTAGAAATTTAAACAGTTCTAATTAGGGGAAGCTTACACCTAATTTAGGCTAGAAGTAGAAGTATTGCCGCTGTTATACTTTAAATCAAATTTTTCTTGTCCCATAACAAGCAATAAGATAAAGTCAATAAAAGCTATAAAAACTGGAATAAATGTCCAAGAGAATAAAAGATAAAAAATCCCCTTCAAAGATTTACCAAGATAAAATTGGTGAACCCCAAGTCCACCAAGAAAAAAAGCTAATAATGTAGTTGTAGTTTTGTTCTTCATTTCGTTTTTTACATTAAGCCCAACGTTCTAGTGTATGAAAAGTTGCGAATAGGGGGAGTAAGCAATTTTTCAATTTTTTCTTTCCACTAAAGGTAGCAATAATTTTCAATTTACTGAATCAGCGCAATTTTTTATACACCTTGTTGGGCGTAGTTTTTATAGGCGTGAAGTTTTGATAACTTAGATAAATTAATAATCATAATTCAAGACCTTTATTTACTGCTGCTAGAATTAGAACTAATAAAATTGAGGAAATTATCGGTATAACGAAAGCGGTTTTTTGCTTGTTGTCGTTTTTAGAATAGTGAATCCAAAAAAATATTGAATGAAGTAAAACAAGAAGTAGAGGACTAAAAACAACGACTATTCTGTTCAAGAATATATTTTTGGAATAGCCAAGATGACCAAAAATAGTGAAAATGACAACTGTTATCAAAATATCTGAAATATAGTATTTGCCTTTAATAACACGTTTTCTAACATGTTGATGTTTTAGTGCATAAAAGTACATTCCTCTAAGAAATGCAGACAACAATATAAACGTAATTGATTACCCACTTTTATACCAGTATTGATGAGTGACAGCTACTACCAGTCTATCAAATAGTCTTTCAGCGAAATAGCGTCTGTTGAGTTTATAGCAGAACTCGTCAAGATAATTCTGCAAATATTTTCCTTTAATTTTATGGTAAATACCTAACAGAGTGCGTTTTGCATTACTTATGGCTATATGCACCGATTTTAGTGTGGTAATAGTGGTTTCTTTATTTGATTTTTCAGTAATGTGTACTTCCACATAATCACCTATGTCTACATAAGACGTGCTTTTGTCGCTAAAAACAATGCATGTATCATCAAAATTACTATCAATAAGCGTGTTGACTTCTTCTTTTTTATGAGTATCCAAAACTTTCATTTTAAAATAACGACATTGTTTGGATTGTTTCCCAGTCTTTAAATCTTCTAAAGGTACAGACTCTGCCATTACCGCTACGTTAGATTGTTTTTGACTGCCTCTGCCTCTTTTAAGCTTTTGTCTGTCGGATTCTTTTGTTGCCACAGTAAAGTAATCTTGATCAAACTCAATCATATCTTCAAGGTCGTATAAATTATCTCGTTTTCCCATAGCCGAACGTATTCTGTGCATAAGAGACCATATAGTGGTATAACGTGTATGGTTGAGCTGACGTTGTAATTCGGCAGCAGAAATACCTTTTTTACTAAAAGTCATAAATGCCATAGCGAGATACCAAGTACGAATAGGTAAATTGGAGTTCTCCATCATAGTACCGCTGCGTAGAGTAGTTCTAAAACCACAATAAGAACATTGCCACATCCATTTAGACTTTAACCAATAGTGCTTTTTTGATTGACATTTTTTGCAAATGACTCCTTCTTTTGAACGAGCCAACTTCATATGTGATTTACAGGAAAACTCATCTGGAAATTGTTCAATAAAATGTAGTAAATTCATAATTCTAAACTTTATATTAAGATACGAATTTTTAAATTAGTGGCATAATTAAGTGTAATCAAAAACGTAATAATAATTACGTTCATTTCGAATAATTCATACTCAAGGTTTAACAAGGAGAAAAATTTTGTTAACGGACTAGTTATATTTGCTCTATAAAATTCCAACCCATCTGATATAAATCCTTTCCATTTAAATACTGCATCAGATATAGATGCCAGTGAATTAAAAGTAATTAGACTACTTAGAATAATAAAAAATTTTGCCCTCTCGACGAATTCGCCCAAGTCTTTTTGATTTCATTTATATCGCCTAATAATCCCATTAATTTTTTACTTCCGATAAATTTATCAAGTAGATTAAAATAAGAAATTTTTCATTTTTATTGTTGATTTAAAAGTAGTTAAAATTTCTCAAGAGAGAAAGACGTAGCAATTTTATACACCTAGTTCGGCGTAATTGTTTTATTTTTTCTTATCGACTAACGTAATGGTCAATTTGTTCTTTTGCTGTTTAATCTAAATCTGATCGCCAATTTCAAATCCGAGATCTCTCAACCATTTTCCTTTCAGTTGTATTTCTGGAATGACAACATATTTCCATTGTCGAGCTTGAAAAGTTTCGTAAACTTTGAGTGTTCTGGGTTTTTTCATTTGTCGCATTATTATATGACAAACATAATGATTAAAATTATCTTGTCAAACTTTTATATGACAAAATTGTCGTATTATTAATTGACATTTGTTTTGTGAACAAAGAACAACTTAAAAAGAAAATCGGTCAACGTATTGTTGAGTTAAGAAGTCAAAAGGGTTGGAGTCAATCTGATTTAGCCCGTGCATGCAATAAAGATCGACAAGCTGTTGAAAAGTTAGAAAATGGAAAAGTCAATCCAACACTTTATTCTTTACTAGAAATTGCTGAAGCTCTTGAGGTTACTTTAAAGAAGCTAGTCGATTTTTAGTGTTGTTATGACTTGTCAAAAGTCATTCATTTCGTCCGTTTGTTGTCCTTCGGATTCTATTTTTTCTTTACGTTCTGTCATTAAATCTAAAGTAAACTTTGTCAACGATTTATTGAACGAGCTAGTATCATTTTCAATTTTTGACGTGATACTTTTGATTGATTCAATTACCTTTTCAGTTGAATTTTTTATTGCCCTTTTAATAATCTCAGGAAGTTCTTTCTTAGGATGATTGGTTTGATATATGATCTCTAATTGATCTTTAGTTCTTGATATTTTTACAAACTTCACGAATTCAGGAACTTCTCTGTCTTGAGTTGAACGAAATAAAAAATCCTTTCCGCCAACTATTGGAAATGAGTATTTTACAAAAGCTTTCAAATCCCACAATTCATATTTTAGTGTATAATTTCCGTTGAACTTCGAAGTTGTGTAATCTGTCATTCCAATTTCAACTGTTCTTTTATTAAAATCCAATTCGATCGGGTGTAAATAGTATGGTTTAGAAATTAATTCAGCTAACGGAGTCAGTTCTAAATTCAGTAAATTTCTTATTGGATGTGTTTGGATTTTAATATTCAAACTATTCCTCGCATTTTCATCTCGAAATTTCAAGCTATTTTGTTCTATTCCTATCATTTAAAACTTGCAGTTCTTAATTACGCCCAACGGTTTTGCTATGCGTAGTGCGGGATTGAAAAGCAGTAGTTTTCAATAGGGCAGTAGTGGTAGCCAAAACTTTGTTTTTGTGTTTTAATTTTATTCAAAAAAAACGTCAAAACGAAGTTTTGGCGGATTAATAGCACCGACCTTTCGGTTTGCTCTAAACTCCGCATTACGTATAGCTTTTGTTAGGCGCTTTTTTATTTTACTTCAGCAAGAATTTCGTCAAGATTATTCTTGCTAATTGAAAATTGATATTTGTCCGAGTAATATCTACTTGCAGTACCTAAGTCAATCAATATTTTCAGTTCTCCACTTTCAGTCATTAAGTGGTTATAAATTAGTTTGTTTTTATCATCAGGTGATTCAGATACAGTGTTTTTATAAAAGAAAACTTTTTCATTTTTTACATCTCCGCTTGGAAACTTGATTTTAATTGTTCCAAATTCACTATCAGGAAAGTTTTCTTTTAAAGTCATACTACTATTGAAAATCTGAAAATATAGACTTTCTCCATCAATTGTTGTCTTCACAAAAACGTCAGATTGAATAACAGAAGAGTTTTCATGTTCACCTCTAACTACCGAGTATGGATAACCTTTTCCGGTATTATCACCGAACTCATCAACAAAATTACCTTTCTGCCATTTCCCTAAGTTGTCATTGAATTCTTTTAGCTCTTGTTCTTTTTTCGCAAGATTTTTTATAGCCTCTTTTGTGTCAGAAGAAATGTCTGTTTGGTCAGACTTAATGAGCTGAACTCCTTGTTCAGATTGGCTATTCCGTTTCGATTTGTGCCATTGATTTCGGAGTCATAGTGCCATTAATTACGGTTTAAACTGTGCTAGTTTTACGGTTTGATTTGTGCCACACATTGACATTACACAGTGACCACTTATAGAGATTAAGTAAGCAATTACCTTGCTGTTTATTATAAAAATAACAGCATGGCAAACACACTTGATCCTATGGATTTAAAACAAATACTGAGCCTTCTGGACTTGCTACATTTAGAGTGACAAAGAGTTAAGCTAATTTTATCTAAAATAACTTAACCATATGAAACGAAGAAAATACAGTAAAGAGTTTAAAATTAAAGCAGTAGAATTAAGCAATGTACGAGGTAACACAAAGCAGATTGCCATGGAATTGGGAATCAGTGCAGATCTTATTTACAGATGGCGTAGAGAATTAGAACAGCGTCCTGATTTAGCTTTTAGCGGTAATGGCGTCAAACAACTCACAGAAGATCAGAAAGAGTTAGAGCGATTACGTAAACAGCTCAAGGATGTTACCATGGAGCGGGATATCTTAAAAAAGGCCGTGAGCATCTTCTCCAAGAGCGATCGGAAGTATTGAAATTTATCAAAGATTACAGTAGAGAATATCCGGTTGGGAAGATGTGTAAAATTTTTAAAATTAGTAGAAACAGTTATTACAGGAGTAAGAATTATGTTCCATCAGATAGAGATGGAAAAAATCGTATGCTACTCTCTGAGATTCACCGTATCTGTGAGCGAAGTAAATCTACTTATGGAAGTCCTAGAATTACAGAGGAACTCAAAGCTAAAGGGTTTAAAGTATCTAGGTCTAGGGTAGCACGATTGATGAAAAAACACGGGATTAAAGCAGTTCGTAAAAAGAAATTTGTTGTCACGACAGATTCTAAGCATCAATATCCAGTAGCTGATAATGTATTGGATAGAGATTTTAAAGCTACCGCTGCTGCACAGAAATGGGTTTCTGATATTACCTATTTAAAGCCTGCACAAGGATGGCTGTACTTAACGGTAATTATTGACCTGTTTGATCGTAAAGTCATTGGTTGGTCTTTGAGCAATGGACTCAAAGCAAGACAAACTATCATTGCTGCATGGAGAATGGCTGTAAACAACAGAATGCCTTGTGAAGGTATGATTTTTCATTCTGATCGAGGTGTACAATACGCATCTCATGCGTTTGTTAATATCCTTAAAAGTTATCATGTAACACCCAGTATGAGTAGAAAAGGAAACTGTTGGGATAATGCAGTAGCTGAATCTTTTTTTAAAACAATCAAAACAGAACTAATGATAGACAATAAGTTTATATCCAACAAAAGTCTTCAAATTAAAGTCTTTGAATACATAGAAACTTGGTACAACAGATACAGAAGACATTCTGCTCTTGGTTACAAAAATATCATCGAATTTGAAAAATTATATCAAATCAAAAATGTAGCTTAACTTTTTGTACCATTTTTTGTTGCATATCCACAGGTGCATCTGGCGTAGGTAAAAGCTATATCGCACAAGCTTTGGGACACCAAAGCTGTATGTTACAACATAAAACACTGTATCAAAATACTGCCAGAATGTTTAAAAGACTAAAACTTTGTAAAATTGATGGAACCTACCTCAGAGAACTTAATAGAATCTTAAAAGTTGAACTTTTAATACTTGATGATTTTGGGCTTCAGAGTTTTGATAATCATGCTCGTGAGGCGTTAATGGATATTATAGATGACAGACATGGAAAATCATCAACTATAATAGCATCACAAATACCTGTGTCAGCTTGGTATGAAACTATAGGAGAAGGTACTATTGCTGATGCCATTTTAGACCGTATCGTCAACTCATCACATAGAATAATGCTCGAAGGTGAATCAATGAGAAAAACCATTTTACAAAATGATAAAAACTAAATTTTAACTATTATTGCAATACTTCTATGAGTGGCACTGTTTGACCGAAATCAGTGGCATGGTCACTCCGAAATAGCCATTCAGAGTTCTTATTCTTAAACAATATCCCTTTGTCATTTGGGATTAGGTAAAAATCGGAGTTCTCAGATTGAGCAACCATACTATCATTTCTAATTTCAACTTTAGAACTCAAAATGGTTGTTTGACCTACAAGGAACATTAAACCGTTTATTGAGTCACCGCTAATCTTAAATTCTATAACCGCATTTTCAATTGCCTTCTCCAACAAAGCCGAAGCAAAGGCATTGTCATTTCCCATTTTTTCTTTCATCATGGTTTTTAGTGAGGCTTTGTCTGCATTAAATACGCCTTGGATTTTGTCCGTTGGATTACTTTGGCAAGAAATCATTGCTGTTAAGATTACTCCCATTGCAAATTGCCAAACTAAGTTTGATTTTTTCATATTATTCATTTTTGTGTTCTTATTTTAATTGTGCCTAACGGTCTCGGCTATGAGTAGTTGCGGAAAATTAGTTATAATTTTTCACTTAGTTAAAAATACGAAAAGAAACTAACTCTTGCTCTTAACCAACTCACCTAGCAATTAATTATACACGGTGTTGGCAAATCGTTATTTTTTTTTACCAATCATCTTTTTCTGTTTTTATATCCAATAGAAAGTTTTTTACTTCAATTACTTTGTTGTTGAAATACTTTTCTATTTCAGATTTTGTCTCTGGAAGTCTTAAATCTCCATTTTTTTTATCGTAAATCGGATAACCTTTCCAAATACTACCACTAAATTCAACGCTTCTTCCACCATTGTCGGCAGTTATACTTAAAGCAGTTATTTCGAATCGTACTTTTCCATCTTTAAATCTCAATTCCGTTGTATATTTCATACTTACGTCCAATTTTGCTCCGCTGTTATTCACTTTTGTAAATTGTGGTACGTAAGTCTCAAATCGTAAATATTCGTTTTTTCCTTTAATTACCTCGTCTGGATTTTTATATTTTATTGCATTTTGATAAAGCTCCGAAGTTGTTTTTTCAGGTGTTTCAATTACCAAAAAAGCATTTTTAATATTAGATTTGTCTTTCAATCCGTTTGGTTTTACTTCATATTCTTGAGAAAATCCGATGTAATTTAAAAGTAAAAGGCTTAATAGGAATAGTGGTTTTTTCATATCGTTAATTGTAAAAGAGAATAAATTAAATTCTAATTAATTTCAATTCAGTTTTTGTTCCATCTAGTTCAAAACTATCATAAATGATTTCATTATCATAAACTGATTTTATTATTCCAATTGCTTCAAATAAAACTGGAATGCTTAATTGTAAAGTCCCGTTTTTTTCTGAAAGAAATAATTTTTGTTTTTCGGGATGAGAAACTCCATTTTTGTCGGTAAATATAAAATCCTCACTCGTTTCAAATTCCAATATTCTACCATCTTCATATTTCCATTTTCCAATAATTATTGATTTAAAAAATTCTATATTCATCTTATTTCCTTTTTTAAGATTTTGAGTGAGTAATGTTTGCCAACGAATGGCAATATGCGGAGGCCGGAATTTCGAAGCTCCAACTTATCAAACCGTTACAATTTTTATTAAATGTACAAAATCTAAGTACATGACAAAAATTTAGTCAAGTTCATATTGTTTTGATTTACAGGGTTTAATAGCACAGAAGCGATATAATCTAATCCATATTTGAATATGCTTTTAGCCATTCTTCCATGCTTTTTTATTTTGATAGGCTTAATCTGATGTAAATATATACCAACTTTGTAACACCATACGAAAGCCATCATTACAAACAGTACTAATTTTTCAATACGCTTAATATCTTGCAGGTGTGTGTTTTCAATATCAAAGCCACTGGCTTTCATTGCTTTAAAACACATCTCTATCTGCCATCGTTCTTTGTATTGTTCAAAGGCCTTATCAGGAGCGTTGAACGATACAATGATTAAGAAATCAGGCTTTCCATTTTTTGGGTACAACTTGCATCCGGAAAGGAAACAAAGCTGACCATTAACACGTACAATTTTAGGATAATACACAAACTCATTGATCTTATGTGGATTAAACAAGTGAAATACTTTGATGGTTTTGTTCTTATCAGGAAGCTCTACCTTAAAGTTGTTTCGAATGCGGATATAATATTTGATTCCATTTGTATTCAAGAAATCCAACCAATGATTACCTACAAACTCTCTATCGGCTACAATGGATTTAATAACATCTTTGCCAAAAAGTCTTATGAAACGATTCACAAGATCAATACGCTCCTGACTGTTAGAGTTCCCTGGCTTATCTAACATAGTAAATAACAATGGGAAGGCAACACCTTTATAGACAACTCCCAACTTAAAAATGTTGATGTTGGTCTGACCAAACTTCCAATTGGTCCTATCAATACTCAAGATCAATCCCTCTTGCTTAGGAAGGAGACTAAATATAAGACGAGCGATCAAATCTCCATCCAACGAATAATCAGCAATAAATCTTTGAATACGTCTGAGTGATGACTTCGAATCTACTGAGGTCTCAAAAGCGTTGGCTACCTTTTCAAAGGTAACTGTCTGTACCTTACAGAGGGCGATAATGAAATGTGATATGAGTTTGATTCTTGCCAAATTGATCTTACCTTGGAAATGAGAACTTAAAACTGAATTTAATTCACTACTTTTAGTGGAAGCATTGGTTTTTTTCATTAGAAAAATGAGTGATGTTATTCTTCTAATATACTGAAAATCAATGCTTTATTTTAATTATTTAACATTTAATTTACTGATAATCAATTAATTATATTTTTTGTCATGTACTAAAGAAAAAAGGTTTAAATCAAATGGATTATAAAAATTATAAACTCGCAAGTGAATATTTCACTCAATCAATTGGAGAGTTTTCTATGGACTATGAGGCGTTTTATAATCGAGGTATTTGCAATTTTATGTTAGGAAATATAGATAAAGCCCTGAATGACTATGATAAAGCCATTGAATTGAACCCAAATAATGCAAACAGCTATTATTTAAGAGGTTCGGCACGACAAAAAAAGAATGATAATTATGGTGCTATTTTTGATTTTGAAAAGTCTATAAAACTAAATCCGAACAATTCAGACCCTTTTATGAAATTAGCAATAGTTTATGGAAAGCAAGGTGAAAAATATAAATCTTGTCAGTTTATGAAAAAAGCCTGTGAATTAGGTGATTATGATGCTTGTCAAGGATATAACAAATTTTGTAACTAAAAATAACTGTTTACAACAATGGCTATAAACCACAATTTTTTTTACCAAGTTTTGGCGGAAAGAAGTAATGCTATCTAAAACATAAGCTACGTTTGAAAGCATTAAACTGTCTTTCTTTTTGGGGAATGTTGCTCCAAAGCGCAAAAAGTAATTTTCAAATCCCTCAAAATATGTTTTAAAAGCATTTCCTTCAAAACGGTGAGGTTCGTCCATTATCACAATTGGATTTAAGCGTTTCAAACATTCCAAATATGATTTTGGTGGTTCTTGATTGTTTACAAACAATTCAGGTGTATTTATGTCCTTTTCAAGTGGTCGGTTAAGAATATTGTCTTTGTGGCTAAATGAACTAGGTGTCATTACCAAAACCGATAAATGCGAAGTGCCTATAAATTGTCTAACGGCAGAAATGTTTCCACCCTCGTAAACAAAGGTTTCAATTTCCTTTTCTTTCTCGTTTGCGTAGAAGCTTTTAAAGTAATCTTTGGTGTCTTCTAAGTTTGTTTTTGTTCCTTCACGAATTGGAACAGTTGGAATAAGAACGATAAATTTCTTGTAGCCAAAATTTTTGCTCAGTTCAAAAATGGTTTTGATAAACGTGAACGTTTTTCCCGTTCCCGTTTCCATCATTATGTCAATGTTTTTAGTGTCTTGAACTGAAAAATTGTATTTGTTCTTTTTATGGTGTGCTGTCAGCACCTCGCCAAAATTTTGTTTTTGGCGTAGGCTTTCAAAAAGACTAATAATGTTATTTACGCAGTCCTCTTGGTAATCTTGTATTTCATATTGAAACTGTTTTGTTTCTGTTTTTGTCGTCATTTATCTTATTTCAATTTTCCAAGGCTCAAAGTTACCTTTTCATTGTCGTTTATCTTCGTCCGAGCGTTGGCAAAAAACAGCTCTTTTGGTTTTTTCAGCGTTGGCTTTCGTATCGGCAAAAACCAAATGTGCTATTTGTGCGGTGGGCTTTTTTGTATGTTGCCCAACGATTTAGTATAAGAATAGTAGCGGATTTTTAAGCACTAACTTTTCGGATAAACACAGACCTTATTTATATTTACTTACTTTCATTTTAGCGATAAAACCGCTATTATTTTTATACATTGTTGTAAGCTGGCTTTCCACGTCCTGCTTGGTTTTCCGAGGTTTTAATATTAATTCGGAAGTGAGCGTTGGCAAGACATACTCTTTTGCAATTTTTGGCGTAGCGTTGGCTGGTGCGAATTGCAAATGTGTATGGCTTTTAGCGTTGGCTTTTTGTTCTATTCATAATCAAACTTGCAATAAGTCCAATTCCGACAATCACGTCTACAATGTTCCACATTTCCCTTCCAAGTGCTATTTTAAAAAACGGTTGAAAGAGTAATGTAAGTCCACCGTAAATAATCATTTAGGTATTCCCGCTTTCTTCATTCGCCTTATATGCCAAAATTCCAAATCCGATTAATGCTACAAACCGAACAAATTGATAAAACCCATAAGGCATATCTGATAAACACAGAAAAAATAAAATCGCAAGGATTATTTTAATTATCGGCTGTAAACTCAATTTCATCTGTAAATTCTTCGTGTAAACCATAGTTTTGAAAGTCAATCAAGTATTTCATTTGTTTTGGAAATTGAGTAATAATTGTTTCCTCTGAAATACCTAATTTCGACTTTACCATTTGAAGAAATTTCACTTCGCTATCTTCAATTTTATTATCTGATTCAATAGTTCGAATTAAAACTTCAATTAATAAAAGCTCTTGCTTTTCGTTTAGGTTTAATTGGTTCAATTCGTTCAGATATTCGTTAATTGCTTTCTTTCCGTTTTGTTTTATATAGCTTAAACTTGTTTCAAAAGGTTCTTCAATATCGTAACCCATAAAATAAATTTCGTTATCAGCCATATTCTTAATTTCTGCAATTTCAGACTCATCAATTGAACCATCACAAGCCATTACAGAAATAGCCGATTTTAATAACAAATTTTGAAATGCTTCTGTTTTCATAATCCAAATCCGATTTTAGTTGTTATATCTTCTTTAGAACCTCTTGGTAATAAATCAAGTAGTCCAAAGTTTATTTCTCTCAATCTATCCCAATTTTGACTTTCAATAGCGAAATTACCCGCATCAATAAGACTTTTTGCTTGTGATTGGTCGTTCATTTTTGCTTGGTCATTTAAAAGACTGCCGAAAATTCCTTTTAGAAAATCTGGTGTTCTCCATCTGATTTGTCCAATAATACTGTGAAATTCATCTGATTTTTCTTGAATTTTCAATGGGCTTTTAGTTGCCATAAAAGCACTTTCTTGAGAAACAATGTCGTTAAATGTTTTACGCTCGTGGTCATTTCCTGAATTTTCAATAAGTTCTTCACAAGCTGCTTTCGTTTCGTAGTAATAATCTGTTGCTTTTTGAAGGCGTTTGTTTTTAGTTGCACTATCTATTTTTTGTGCAATTTTTCTTTTCTTATCTTCTAATTGGTATCGTTTGTCAGTTACGTCATCATCAGTAAGGCTTTCAGCTTCATCTTCAACAGCTTCCATTTCCTTTTTGACTTTAGATAAGGCACCTGCGGTTTCGTAATCTTCTTTTTCAGTAGCTAACTCAATTTCTTCATCAAGTTTGGATGATAATTCTGTTACTTGTCCTTTTAGAAGTGTAATGTTTGTATCTCTTTCTTTTGGGTTGAATACATTTTTAAATTCTTGGTCAGACATATTTAAGTATCCTGAAACAGTAACGTCTCTACTTTCAGAAATCATAATTGTAATTTCAAGGTCAGAGCCTTTAGCAATATCTCTTGAAACTTGTTTGCCTGAAATTTCTATTACACCAATAAGTTTATTAGCTTCTGGTAATGATGTTTGTGGTCCTTCATAAACGTTTATCCAAAGTCTGTCAGATTCATTTCCTTTCAAAATTGGTTTGTTAATTTGGAAAGGTTAAAGTTCTTTTTGTTGGAAGAACGGAATTACGTTCAAAAATCAATGCTAATCGTGTTTGACCTGGATTATCGTAATCGTCAACTTCTAAACAAATATCTTCTGGAAGCGGTTGTCCACTAATCCCAAATCCGCTATTAATTCCAATTGGCTCAATATCGGTTTCAATAACATTATTTTGACTATCGAAAACTGTTAAAGTGAAGAAATTATAGGTGTTTTCTACTAATGGTAAATCTTCATTTATTCTTTCTGAAAGTTCTTTTAACCCTGAATCAAAACCACCATCTTGACGGACAATTTTATAAAAAAGTCCATCTGTATTTCCTTTTATTCTCGCTGCAAAAAGTTCGTCCGTTTCCTTTGATGCTTTATTGTAACTTGCTTTGATTGAAATTGCGGATTGTTTTTTCTCCGATTTATCTTTTAAAATATCCTTTTGTTTTGTTGCTGCATAATATGCCGCACCTATAGCAATAGCTGTCGTTGGGTCGATTTCACAGTTTGCAGGTATTTGTAAAACTTCTTCAACACGTTGTCTTACAAAAGGTATAAATGTTGAACCACCAACCATTAAATTAAATTGAACATCATTTGATGTCAATGAATTTCTCGTCAATATGGTTTTAATCATTTCAATTGTTCCGTCAATTGAATCTTTAATTAAGTCATTGAATTCTGATTTGGTAATCGTAATTTCCATATCAATTTCATTGCCTTCTTCATCCTCCATTCTTTCCACGATAATCTCAGCTGATGAAACTGCTGATAATCTAATTTTAGCTTCTTCCGCTTGATTTAAAAGAGAGTAATATTTTGCATTGTATTTTCCTGTTGCACTTTTCATCTGATTTTCTAAATCTTCAAAAGTGTATTGCTCGGAAATTTTAGGAATGATTAATTTTTCTACAATCAATCGGTCAAAATCCGAACCGCCTAAAAAATTATCACCTTCGTGGTCAACAACTTTCATTTCGCCATCTTTGATTCTTACCAAAGCGACATCAAAAGTTCCACCACCTAAATCGTAAACAAGCCAATTTCCGTCAGTAAGTTCTTTTGATTTTTTCATATTGGCGTAAGCCAAACTTGCTGCAATCGGTTCTTGTAATAAAACTACTTGTTTGAAACCTGCTTGTTTACCTGCTTCTTTGGTTGCGTTTGATTGGATTGAGTCAAATGAAGCTGGAATTGTAATTACTACAGATTCCAAAGTATCTCCTGTATTTACAAATGTTTTTAACTCTTTCAAAACTTGTGCAGAAAGGTCGACAGGGGTTTTGGATTCGTTTATTGATTTAATTTGAAAACTTTCAGAAGTTCCCATTTTACGTTTGAATAGACCAACAACATTTTTTGGGTCTCTTTCCAAATATTCTTTAGCTTTGTTGCCGACAACAACTCTGTCTTTTTTATAATAGACTACTGATGGTAATGTAGAACGTCCATAGTCTAAAGGATTATTGAAAACAATTACGTCTCCTTTTACGAATTTTGCAATGGCGGAATTGGTAGTTCCTAAATCTATTCCAATGTTTATTGTGTTTTCCATTCTATATATTTTAATTTTTTGATTCAACGACAACTACACCTTTTCGGGCAATTAAAGTGCTTCCGCCACTTTTATATCGTATGATTGGTTTGATTACTTCTTTGATTACTAAATTTTCGGATGAATTACCTGCGATACTCGCTTCTAAATCTAATCGAGTTTCATTATAAGATTCTCCAATCGGATTATGATAAGTAAAACCTATTTCTGAACTTGTTGAACTTGAAAACAGATTTGTTTCAAATATATCTTTCATTTTATTCAGGTTTCTTGCTATACTATTCGATTCCTCAATATTTTCAAGTTTTCTTTCAATTTCAAAAAGTTGGTCTAATAACTCGAAATATGGTTTGTATTGTTTAAAATTTGTTTCTAACATTTTTATATTTTTTATGCACTTGGTTTGGAAAATGTCCAACCACCTTTTATGCGTTCAATTAATAATGGGTGTCTCGATAACGTTGATTCTGAAGAATCTTTTATACCGCCTTTTTTAACTTGGTTTCCTTCTATAATTTTTCCTACAATCCAACCTGCAACAGCTCCAATAATTCCGCCTATAATAAAGTGTTCTCCTTCTGTTGCTCCACCTATAATTGCTCCTAAAATTAGTAATGCAAAAAACACAAGATAATAGTTGTTGCTTCCTTTCGAGTGAATTTCTTTGCAACTACGGCATCTTGGAATTGTTACATCTGAATATGAAAATTGAACTCTTCTTGGAATATAGCTTCTACTTGTTTCTTTATAAATAGTAGTGTTAATTTCACAACCGTTATCAGGTGCATTGGTTTCACAAAAGTGGCAAACAAGAACACCTTTGTATTTTTTCTCTAATTCTTCAAGTTCGTTTTTGTCTTGTTGAAATTTTGATTTAGCAGATTCATTGACGTTAATTCTTAAAGAGTAATTAATTAAAGCCAAAGCATTCTTAATGTCACTTTGTTTGTTCCAACTCGCAATGGACATACTACGAATAGAATATCCAATCTGCGTTCTAATTTCGTTAGCAAATGAAGGCAAGTTGTTTAGTTCCGCTAAATCAAATGAAGATTTCACAAATGATAAAGCTTCATTTGCTTTTAACGTTTCATTTTCAACATCATCAACTTTGCTTTGAATAGAAATTAGAATTTTTGCCCATTCTTTAATTAATGGTGCATTCTTTTCTTGCTCAATTCTTTCTTCGTGTTTTTTCTTTACAATATTGTAGTTTTTTTCAAAAGTTGGTTTTGAAACACTTTCAATATTTAGTTCGAGCAAATATTCTAATAGAGAAAGTGGAACAGAAGTAGTATTAAATTCATTCCAAATATTTAGTTGTAAGAAGTTTATGGATGCTGCAATTTTGTTTATTTGACTTTGAAAATAAACTGGTAGCTTGTTGAGAAATTCGCTTGGAAATCTCTTTTTTATAAGATTTACGACATCATCAATATTGTCGTCTGTATAATCAGATTCTTCTTCCTTAACTTCTTTTGTGAGTTTGTCCGTCTCTGCGATTCTTTGTTGAATTTCGTTGCCCAAGCTTTTGTAGGCTTTATTCAAATCACTTTTAGAAATAAGGTATTCGGCTCGAAGAGCCGAAGAGAATAATTCTAAATCTTTGTTTTGAAAAGCCTTTAATAATATTTGGTCAATTTTTGCTGAAAAGAAAGGACTTATGAAATCGACAAATTCTGGCAACTTGTAAATGCTCTCTTGTTTAAGGCTGTTTAGAAGTTCGTTACTTCCATTTGCCAAAAACTTATTGAGTTCTAAATTGGTCGATAGGTGCGAGTAAAATTCGATTTTGTTTTTATCTTCTAATTCATCTATTGCTTTTTCGCAATCAGATTTTGTTAGTTTCTGTCCGTTGTATTCATAGAATCCGCTGTCGGATAAATCTATGTCAGCAAATAGTCTTCGCTTGGATTTTTTTATAATACTTGAATCTATTTCGTTGACTTCTTTGTCTTTTAGTTCAAGTATCTCAATAGGGTTTATGTATATCATTTGCCTTTATCTTCTTTCAGTTACTATATAAAATTGCCAACTATAATTCATATTACTTTCCATATTCTCCGTTCCGATATTTGGAATAACTCCTGGTGCAGATGCTCGATAACTATAAGTTCCTGGTGAAAGAGATATTGTCTGTTTTTCGTGTGGATTGAATGTAAATAATTGGGAATTTAGTTTTAGCGTTAAAGTTATATCCGTGTTATTGTAGATTTCAATTTCAGGCTTATATGTTGTTGATTTACCACTTGGTGTAAATATTCCACTCTCATTTTTCTCAACAATATCTCCAAGTTTGATGTAGGATTTATGTATATAGCCTTCTTTGTTTGTTTCAATATCAATAATGTTGACGTAATTGTTTTCGGCAATTGTTGAAACTATAAATATTTGTGTTCCGGGTTTCAAAGATTTTATTATTGAATTTTCTGTGCTCGGTCCTTCTCTAAAATTTACCTGTTTTGTAATCCATCCAAGATAAGATTGACTAAAACCGACCATACTTGTCAGTAGAAATAGTGTAATAAATAATGTTTTTTTCATTCGTTCTTTTTTATTCAATTTTTGTTCGAGCGTTGGCAAAAAACAGCTCTTTTGGTTTTTTAAGCGTTGGCTTTGTGTGTCGGCAAAAACCAAATGTGCTGTTTGTGCGGCTGGCTTTTCAGCTTGCTTAAACGGTCTCGGCTATGCGTAGTTTGGGGTTTTGAAACTATTAACTTTTCAATTAAACACAGACCTTTTTTATTTTTACTTACTTTCGTTTTAGCGATTAAACCGCTATTATTTTTATACATTGTTGGGCGTTCGTACTTTTTTCAGAAGAGTGTCATTTGTTCATTTACACTTTCTTTAATCATTTCTCCAAATTCTTCCCAATGTTCAATTTTCAAGTCGGAAATTCTATCATTTACATTTTCAAATTCATAATTCTCAAACGCTTTTTCAAAGTCAATACGCATTAAAGTATCTTTGTTAATTGACCTTTTTGAATCTGAAAATATTATTGATTTAAGGAATTTCTGAACTAAATCAGAGTTTACTAATAAATGAGCAATCTCTGCCATTTTTAAATTGTCGAATCCAATGAAATAGCAGGTATCGTCAAGCATTATTGTTTTAGAGTCTTCTGGACATACTAAAGTAAAATGTGTTGATTTATAAAGTCCTGAAATAGCAACTTTATATTTAGCAAAAGAATAATCGCCAATGCCAAAAATCGAAAAGTCAGGTTTGTCATTGTAGATAGAAGATTTTCGTTTATCAAAGAATTGTTTTTGTGAACTCAAATATTGATAAGTAAGAGGTAAGGTATCTTTAATATACTTTGTTTCTTGTCCTATTTTTTTTTGAGTAATTATTGTAAGTTTTCTAAAATTGTCGGTTTTATCTGCTTTTAAATCAGAACTTTTGAGTAAACCAAAGACTAATTCTTTTTCGAGATTAAATTCTTTTCCCAATCCATTTATATAATGACCATTTATACGCTCAAATTCCATAACTTTTGAACAGTCGTGTTTTAGGCCTGAACGCCAAGTAAAAATTGATTTTCCATCTACAATACTCGATATGTCATAATCCTTTACTGAGTAAACAAATTTATCTTTGTACCAACCAAAGGTTGTCAAATATTTTTTGCTGTAAAAGTCAAGTTCTTTACAAGTAAAATTTGGTTCTGCATTTAATTGAGTAAGAAACAAGCAAGCGTTTACAGAAACATTAAATTCTTTTTTAGAATCAATGTTTAGTTTTTCGGATTGACTAATTCTAAAATTATTTCTTTTTTGGTCTTGTATAATGTTTTTGACTACAGAATTTTTTATTAAAAAAGCGAAAATACCGTTATGATTTTCAAAACATTTTAGCAACTCAACTGAAATAAATTCTCCGATATCAAAGTTGCCTTTCCCTGTCATAGCATCTAAACCTTTATACTTTTTAAAATTTGATTTTTTAGGCAAATTACTCGAATCAATCGAACCTAATTCTGAGTTGGTAACCCAAGGCGGATTACCAATTATTAAGGTTTTTAAATTTTTAGTAGATTTAGCAAGTCCTGAATAGTTGAAATCAAAAGCGTTTCCGTGAAATATGTCAATTTCAGGTTTGGGATTATTTGGGTATTTTAAAAAGTAATTAAGTACTCCAAATTTTGTTTTCCATATATAAGGTTTGTATATCTCAACACCAACTACTTTTTTTAGGGATTTGAATTGAGCTAATGAAGCAAGAATAAAATTTCCTTTGCCACAAGTTGGCTCTAATATAAACTCTATGTCTTTATTTTTTGCGAATGAATATTTTGAAACGTCAGAAGCTAATGTTTTATTTGTTTGAAAGTCTCCATATTCTCTTCTATCTGGTTCGGAAACAATAGATTGATTTTCAACTAAGTCAATTAATAGTTTAGTAGCTTCTTGTTGAGATGTAAAAAAATTATTAAGACCACTTACTTTTTTTATGACATTATTAATTTTTAGATAATCCGATAAAGCGTTTTGATTCTCTAAAAAAAAATCTAAAGATAAATTCGTAATATGTGCTTCTAAATAGGTCATTTTTCTTTAAAAATCTTTTATCATTTCTCTGATTTGAGCCATTTTTTTTGTTTCCTTATCAATAAATTTTTCGTAAGCTTTTTTCATACCACGAAAAAAACCTTTTAAATCTTGTGTCTTGTCAATTTCTAAAGTACGTGACATTTGAATTACGCCCCAACCTTGTGCTTCAATAGTCAGACAATTCCAACTTATATGTTCTACCGGAACTAATCCTGAATCATTTATAACTTCAATTCCTTTATCTGTTTTTCTGTAATTTACGAAAATAAAAAACAATTGATTGCCATCTTGTTCAAGCCATTTTATTAGTCTTTTGGCAGATATAATATTTGGCGAGTAATTATTTTTATCAACATTATTACTTTTTACATTAACTGGTTTTTGAATATTGTCTTTAAGTAGGAAATCTCCAATTGATTTTTTTGTTCCCTTAGCTGTTGCACCGTGCTTCTTCGCTGTTTCAATTTCTATTAATCTATAATCGTCCATTTTTATTTGTCAAGATTTGGATTCAAAGTTACGGTTTTTCTTGTATGACGCCCAACGTGTTTGTGTATGAGCAGTAGCGGATTTTAAGCAACTACTTCTCGGTAAGCAATATACTCAAATAAACACAAAAACGGTTCGAGTTAGTACTCAAACCGCTATTGCTTATACACGTTGTTGGCATTTCGTTGTTTTTCGATTTCTATTCAAAATGGCTTCATCCAAAGTAGGTGCTTCCATTTTTCTCGTTCTTTTAGAACAAGCGCAATATTAATTCCAAATAAAGCACCAGTTTGTATGAGTTCCCCAATTTCGTCAGCTTCTAAAAACAGATGAAATAAGAATATGTGTAGCGTAATTGGCAACAAAAATAATGCTCCAATAAATCCTGTGCCTTGTAGTATTAATAACAGTCCAAAAAGTAATTCACAAACTCCTAAAACTTGCCAAAAATACCCTGTTTGCTTTGCGCCGTTTATATAAAGTACTTTTTGTAAAGTATTTTCTTTTTCAGGCGATGAAAATTTATTTGCTTTTTCAACAACCTCAATAGGCGTCGGATTTGATTTTGCAAATTTTTGTACGCCACCATAAATCATAAATCCGCCTAAAAATAGACGGAATATGATAAATAAGATATTGATAGATTTTCCCATTATTCAAAAGTTGTTACACCATTGTTTGGTTGATATACATAATTGAATGTGAAATAACGGCTTGCATCAGTAAAAGGGTCTGGTGTTACAGGTGCATTTTCATAATAACTCAAAATCTCAATTTTAGCATATTTATTATCAGCAGTTCTGAAAACTAATATTTTTCCTGCTAACGGTGTTATGGTAAATGTTGCTGAATTATAATTATACCAACCGTTATCACTTCCAGTAGGTATTGCTAATTCAGATTGTGAGTCTTGTGCAAAAAGATTTTCATCTACACTTGTTACACCTGCAAAAGTATTACTGGTAATATATGCTGCTGCATTTCCTGTACGTGTAGGCTCATCTGTAGTTCCTTGTGATTCACCACCATTTACAATAATTGTAGTGCCTCTAAAAGCAATATCCCAATCTGTATCGCTTGTAGTTGTTGCTCCTGTTGAAAAATCAAATTTGGTAAATTCTCCACCTATTGGTTGTCCTTGACCACCAGTTTGTGGTGCGTGTAAATTACTTACTGTTTCTGCCTCAACAGCTAATAATGGTGTAGCATCATCATCATTACTACACGATGTAAACCCTAAAAGGGCTATTGCTACTAATGTTATAGTTTTAATTGTTAATTGTATTTATTATAGTTAAAAATTTATGTTTATTGTTCCGTAAATTATTCTGCCTGCTATGTTGGTAATATTTTGAGGGTCGTTGAAATTTAAAATATTATCTATCCCAAAGCCCAATTTGTAATTTTTGTAAATGGTTTTATTTATAGCAAAATCCCAAATGGTATAACCCTCTACAAATTCATCATAGGTATCTAAATAGGTATTCCCATTGGTGTCAAACAATCCGTATTTGCTTCGGTAGGTTGTTCTTAAATTGGTGTCTAAATTCCACTTTGGTATATTGTAGAATATTTTAAAATTCGCCATATGACGAGAACGATTAAACAACCCAAAATAATCGTCTTTTTGAAGTCTAAACGATGGCGAACTTGGTGTTAATCTTGCAAAAACTTGTCCATCTTCAAAATTCTGTTCTGCTTCTTTATCTTTGGCATATAATAATTGATAGCCTCCCGAAATTGTTATAGTTTCATTGAGTTTATAATTTGCATTAAATTCAAGTCCTTGTGTATAAACTTCATTGACATTATAATAGCTAAACACGTTTTGTCCATTGGTTTTACGTGCTATAACTCGTGTGTCAATAAGGTTTTCAATATCGTTTCTAAAAAGGTTAAGATTTAGTTTAAGATTTGATAAGGATTTTAGGTCTATGCCAAGATTGTAACCAATAGAACTTTCAGGTTTTAAGCCATCATTAAACTCACTAATAGGTACTTCAATACTTAATAATTGTCCATCAGCATCTAATTGTGGGATACGTGTAGAAACTGCGTTATAACCCAAAACCGTATAGCCAACGGTTGCATTGGTAAAATCGAAATACAACTGTCTAAAATCAGGTGTTTTAAAACCATAACCTATTGAACCTTTTAAAGCAATCTTATCATTCAATTTATATCGTATAACACCTTTAGGACTAAACTGTGATTGATACTCGCTATGGTCGTCAAAACGTGCGCCTAAAATGACATTTAGTTTCTCCGTTATATTTCCATCATATTGTGCATAGATGTAAGGCGAATTAAATTCAGGTGTACCAAAAAAATCAGTACGTTTTAATCGCTCGTGCGTTAAACCTATACCTGCAATAAAGGCATTGTTCTCATTTAATTTATAAGTGGTTCTAAACTCTGGTCTTATAAAGCGTTGGTCAAAATCACTTTGTGAAAATGAATTGCCTACATCGTCATTTAAAAACTCTTCTGCTTTGTATTGTGTTGCATAAAACTCTAAATAACTGCTCCATTTTTTATTAAAGGTGTGGTCTAACTTTAAAAGTGTGTTCCACTCGTTAATTTCACTTTCGCCTTTTAAAGTTTCAGAAGCAACGTTATCTTGATTTTGATGGTAAAAACGTCCAGAGAATAATAATTTTGTGTTTTCAGAAAAATCATAAGTCAGTTTGCTGTTTAACGTGTAATTTCTAAAAGGTTCAACAGTATTTACAGCATCTGTATCAACTAAATCATAACCGTTACTACTAAAACGGTTTACAAAAGTATTAACACCTAATTTGTTCTTTTTATAATTAATATTGGTGCTTACATCGTGCGTCCCAAATGAGCCTCCTCTATAATTCACATCGCCTTTAAAACCGTTTTTTGGACTTTCGGTTATGATATTAATTACGCCACCTAAAGCCTCATTTCCGTATAAACTTGATGATGCACCTTTAATGATTTCAATCTGTTTAATATTTCCAACACTAACACGGCTTAAATCTAAAGTGCCTGCGCTACGTCCTACAAGTGGTACACCATCAATTAAAACTAAAGTGTATTGGCTGTCTAAACCTTGTAACTGGATTCCCTCGCCACCACCGAAATCAGGTACAGTTATTAATCCTGTTTGTTCGTTTAATATATCTGACAATCGAATTGAATTAACCGCTTGTATTTCTTTTTTAGACACTAATTTAGCAGGCAAAGGCAAAGAAGATAATTGTCTTTTGGTACGTGTGGCAGATATAATAACTTCGCCTAATTCTTCAACTTTAGTAGAATCTTTTTTTACTGTTTCTTTCTTTTGTGAAAACGTATAATTAGCACAAAGTAATAAAAGGTAAACAGTAACTAATTTGGTTGGAATACGCATCGGTTTAATTTAAAATTAAAGTGTATTCAATCTCATCAACAGATAAGATTTGTTCTGACTTTTTTTGGCTGAAAAACAAGGATTTGAAGGCGTTAAATTCAACCTTATCAAAAATCAATATTAAGTTTTCTTGACAGGTAGGAATTGGAATTTTACGTTTTATAGTTGTGTTTTCAAATTGTGAATCCCAATACTTAACATCAATATCTTTTATACGTTTTCTTAATGTCTTAATCTGCTTGTAGTTTAATATGAAATGAAAATTGGTAAATAAGACGTGGTATCTTTTACAAGTACTACAATGATATATTTCGCCATATTTATTTTTAACTACCATATCTAATTTTTTGCACATTTTTTATTTGTAATTATTCTAAATAAGAATATATTTGTGGCAAATATAAAAACTATTTATATTTAATCTAAATAAAAATAATAAATTTTTAAAATTAATTTAATGATGAAAAAATTAGTGTTCGTAGTGCTTACGGCTGTATTTACATTAAGTGTAAATGCGCAAAACAAAAAGGAAAAAGACCAAAAAGCCATAAAAAATATGTGTGGTTGTTATGAGGTGGGTTTTAACTTTGCAGAAACATTTAGTTACTCAAAAGACACAACTTATCAGGCCTCAAAAGTTAAACACGATAAAGCTTTAGAATGGGTACAATTAGTTGAAGATAAAGACAACAAAATAGTAATGCAACATCTTTTGATTGTTGGTAAACCTACCAAACCACATATTATAAAACATTGGCGACAAGATTGGCTTTTTGAAAACACAGACTTTTATATGTTTGATGCTAACAACAAATGGAATTTTGTACAGGAACCTAAAAGCGTAGTTGCTGGACAATGGTCGCAAAAAGTTTATCAAGTAGATGATAGTCCACGTTATGAAGGTTCTGCAACTTGGGTTCACGTAGATGGTAAGAGTTATTGGGAAAACACTACAGACGCACCTTTACCAAGACGAGAATATACCAAAAGGCAAGACTATGATGTTACCATTAGAACTAACAGACACGAAATAACAAAAGATGGTTGGATTCACGACCAAGATAATGACAAGGTTATTCGTAAAGATGGCGAAGCAGATTTTATTTTAGCACAAGAAAAAGGTCTAAATACTTATATTAAGGTTGATGATTCTAAATGCAAATCTGCACAAGATTGGTGGAAAGAAAATACAAAGATGTGGAAATTAGTAAGAAATAATTGGGATAACGTTTTTGCTAAAAACAAAAATTTAGAATTAAATCATAAAGTAGAAGACAAAAGATTATATCAATATTTATTTGATTTAGAGCCTACAACTAAAAACAAAGAAATTAAAAAGATTATTACAAATTTTGTGAAGTAATAGTATATTATTTGATTAGTTTGAAAGCCTCTTAATTGAGGTTTTTTTTGTTATAATTCCAATTCCGCAAACTTGCTCATCAATGAATGTCAACGGTTTGTATAAGCCCCGTTTTCAATGGGGCTTATACTTTGTTATGGGCATGTTTATTACTAATGTCGTTTTTTTTGTAATACTATCTTTCACAATAAAAAAATTAGTGACCTTTACAGTATCTAAAATTTTTTTTGCTATATTATTTGGATAATACTTGTTCTTATAATAAATATAATCTGTTCTATATCCAAGTGTCGGGTATAATATATTTTTTAATTTTTTATTGAATATTCTTTTCTGGTTTGAATGATATGCAGGTAAAAGATAAAACTTTTTAATATTAAAGGTTGAAAATTGAGTAGTATCAATTTTAAATTCTTTATTTAAAGTATCTTTTGTCTGAGAAAAAGAATTACAAAAGGACATTACAATAAAAATTAGAGAAAGATAATTAACAGTCAATATATTTATGTTATTCGTTTTTATGCCCATGGTCCACAATCATTTGATATAACTTGGGCGGTTGGACTTGCTGGGACAAATAAAAACCAAATATCAGTACCTGCATAATAATAAAAAGCCCCAGCAATAAAGCAACCATCATAAAAGAAAAAACCTCTTCTTGTTTCAATTTCTGGCACTCTTTTATCAGTTCTATAACTTTTTTCCAGATTTTCACTTTTTAGTACTAAGCCAAAAGAAATTTCCCCAGTTTCTTTATTTTTAACATTCTCTAATAGGGTCAATTTTTCGTCATCAAAAAGAACTTCATCTGTTAAAATATCAATTTTAACTTCAATAGTCTCAATTATTTTGTGTTTTTCTTTAGAGTTTTTGTTTTCTAATTTCTCTAAAAACTTCAAGTTATAAGTTGTGTACCCTTGATTAACTATTTCCTCTTCATCACAAGAGTTGATAAAAATTGTTATAATAATTAGAATTATAAATTTTAGATTTTTCATTGTTATTTAATTTTCTAATTCACGCCTCAATCTTTATTTTAGGAGTATTGAAACGATTTGCATTATTGCCCCCAAAGAAACCCTTGCTTCTTTAGTTTCTCCCACTATGGTCAATTCAGTTTTTGTTTTCTATTTCATTTTTTCTCCCGAGCAGAAAACTTTTTCTCAGGTGTGATTAAACTTAGTTCGCTCAAATGTCTCGTCCTAAAATAGGGCTACAGTTAATTATTAAAATTTATGCTACATTTTTGTGCACGTAATTAGGTGTTTTATAATCTAAAGATAAATGTAATCTTTTATTATTATATAATTTGATTGCATTTTTTGTTGCTTTTTTGGCGTGATTGATATTTGTAAATGTTTGGTCGAGGAAGAATTCATCTTTTAAAATTCCGTTAACTCTTTCGGCCATTGCGTTTTCGTAGCAATGATTTTCTTGGGTCATACTGATTTGTATCTTTTTTCTTTTCAAAATTTGAGTATAAACATTGCTACAATATTGTATTCCTCTATCAGAATGATGTATGATTTCTTCGGTATTTTTAGTTTGATAAATAGCTTTATTTAAAGCTCTAACACAGCCTTTAAGTTCTAAACTATCACTAATATCATAGCCTACTATTTTTCTTGAATACATATCAGTAATAAGTGCTAAATAACAAAATCCATTTATAGTTCTTATATAGGTAATATCCGAAGCCCAAACTTGGTTAGGTCTATTAATGATCAGGTCTTTTATGATATTTTTATATTTATAAAAACGATGGTAAGAGTTGGTTGTTTTAGAAGAATATTTTTTCCTTCTAATTAACAAATTATTTTCTTTTAAGATTCTAAATAACTGGTCTCTACCTATATTTATATTCTGTTTCCTAAAATCATTATGTAAGGATTTCATTAGCTTTCTAGTACCTTCTCTGGGTAATGTTTTCCTGCTTTTTTTAACAAGCATTATTACATTTTGTTCTATTTGTTTTTTAAGAACAAACCTTTTTTGATATTTGTAATAAGCATCTCTTTTTAACTCGAAAGCATTACAAATAGTAGCGATGGCGTACCTTCTTTTTTTTCTATTAATCGGTGCTATTTTCATTAAGGCTTTATGTTTAAGTTTTTTTTTAATTCTTCAACATTTTTATAGCCAAGATTTTCAGCAGCTACTTCAAGATAACTATCATTCACAAGTTTATCTAGATCCTTTTTAATAAGAAGATCTTTGAGTTGTTTTAGCTCTTTTTGAAGGGCTTTAATACGGGATAATTCGTCGTCTGTTTGCACGGTTACACGGGTGTTCATTAAATCTTTACGGTCATATTTTTTAATCCATACGTTTATCGTACTAGATTGTATGCCGTAAGTTAAGGCAATTTGTCTTTTGGAATGGTTTCCTTTGGTAAGTTCTGCTAATACTTTGAGTTTAAAACTCTCACTATAACGTCTTACATATCCATCATTTTTATACATATACTTGTTGTTTTTTGTATACATATTTCAGGACGGGTCACTAAAGTTAGTAAATAAAACACAGATTTAAAGTCTGCGATAACTTTCGTAAATTGGCTAAAACCAGCAATTAATTTTATACGTTGTTAGCCACAGGGCTTTTTCGTTCAGATTGACTTTCAAATTATTCAGTTTGTCTTTTTATTTCAATGTAACAAGCTCTTTTGCAATTTTTGGCTTTAGCTTTGGCTGGTGCGAATTGCAAATGTGCTTGTGGTAATTTATTAAATATTTTGTTACTCTTTATTAGGTGTAAAAAATAATACGATTAACTAAATATAAATAAATATCGGTAGGTATTGGATTTGGTTTAATGAATACTGATAACCTTGCTTCTCCATACCTTTTCTTATTTTCATCTACTAATACAAAGTAAGTAATGTTACCTGATGATATTTCATATTCAGGTTTAAAAAAATCTGAATCAAAAGTTATGTAGTCTTGCTTATAATTACTTATTTGAAACATTTTTTTAAGAAGTTCATTATCTTTTTTATAGATTTTTTTTTCTCTTTTACTATTATTAGATTCAGTATCTATGTAGTATTCCTCATAAATGTCATTTTTCTCTATGATTACTAAAAAATTTATAGAGGTCAGTAGTTAGTTACATATAATTTCACTTTGATAAATTTTATCACTCATGACCATTTTAGTTATTAAGTTATTGAATATTGTGTTTTTGTTTTGCGAGCGATTAATTCTAAAACAAAACTCATTAAAGTATCGGTTTAGATTAAACTCACTTACCCAAGAATAAGTTGTCCTAATCCATGATTTTATTTGATGAATCATCGTATGTAAGGCTTTAAAGTTTAATCCTTTGTCGCTATCAATCTGGGTAATGTTATAGGCTTTTGCAATAGGCCTGTAGCCTTTCCATTTGTGAGTGATTACTTGAGCCTTTCTATCAATATGCTTAATGAACATATATTGCAACGATTGTGCAGAAAAATCTTTGATGTTTAAAGCATACATACGCTTTACTTTGCCCTGGTCTGTGAACTCAACAGCAGTAATAGCCTTCTTTTTCTTAGCATCATAACTACGACCTATCTTGTTTTGCTCATAACCACCCAACACAAATTCATCAACCTGTACATGACCATCCATAGGGTTATTTTCACTAGAAGCCATAGCTTCTCTTACTTTAAGCATAAACAATCGTGCTGTCTTTTCTGTAATACCATAGCGTACACCCATTTGTGTAGCTGATAAACTCTTGGTGGTAGTTGCCATTTCAAAACAGATAAAAAAGGCTTTTCGTACACCAAATCGCACTCTGTGAAAAATGGTGTTAGCCGTTGGGCTTTCTGTATCACCACATTTATTGCATGTTCTTGAAAAGTTCTTACGTACTTGGTAACTGGTATTACCACATTTACGACATACATAACCCTCTTTCCACTTGATTTGACCTAGATAGATATGCTTTGCAATCTACATCTGTTTTAAAGCGTTCAGCGAACTCTAAAAGGTTTTGACCCTTGAAAATTTCCATAAAATCCCTATTTTTATTGACATACAAGTTATGAAATTATCTACTGACCTCTAAAAATTTTTATCTGAAACAGAAAATATAATGTATTTATTATTTTCTGTTTCATTTTTTAAATTATTATCTATGAATAATTCAGCTTTTTGTCGACTAATTTTTCCTGCTTCATCAATTTTTTGAGAGCAAGCCGTAATTGAAAAAAGACATATAATTCCAAATATTATTCTTTTTATTGTTTTCATATTCGCTTTAGTTTTTTATGGTTGGTAGAGCTTGAGGACTTTTAACAACACCACCAGCGTGACCTGAACCTGTTCTTTGTCCAGTTATACCTAATACTCTTCTAATTAAATTTTCAGTTCTTATTGCATTGGTATTATTATGAACTGGTGAAACCTTTCTACCACTGGTGAAACCTTTCTACCACTGGTGAAACCTTTCTACCACTGGCTAATCCGTGACCAAGAATTTCGTGACCTGTATCTATTTCTCTTCTTCCTGATACTGAATAGCTAACACCTGTTCCTTCTAAAATAACTGAATGAGAGCCTTTTGCAGTCGGCAAGTTAAGACCGCTTCCTCCAGTTGCTTTAACATCTTTTCCTGTTCTTGATTGAGAAGAAAGATTTGATGGTACAGGAATGCCATTATCTGTATATAATTTTGAGAACATTTCGTTGATACCTTTTGTTGCACCTGATGAAAGATTATCTCCAACTTCTGCGAATTCAACCATATGAACTGAATTCGAATTAATTGCTCCTGTAATTTGCTCCGCTATTGCCAAATCATCGCCACTCAATCCTGAAAGAGCGTCAGTTAAAGCACCAGAATCAATTTTATCAAAGGATTTTTTGTTGTTTTTCTTTCCTCTTGTAAGTAAAGCTCTTACTCCGTCAAATTTTGAGTCTGCAAGAATTTTGTTAAAATCTTGATGAACTTTTTTGGCATCATCTTTAGTTACACCGATTACATCTTCAGGTGCTAAACCTGTTGGGTCTATATATACTATTGGGTTGTTTTTTACAAAATTATAAGGCGACCAACTTGGAAATTCATCACTTAATGGGTCAGGACTAAACCAACGACTTACAATTTCAGGTCTTAAAGTAGCTTCGGAATATTTTGTTTCTTCTTGTGAATAACCATTAATTGCTTTTTTCTTTACGTGAAACGTAAAAGAACCAATTTTAACAATGCTATCTAAATCGTGAAATTCTAAATATTTACCTTTACTTAATGTTGCAATTTTGGGTTTATAACCAAATTCTTTGAAAGGATTTCCTGCTTGAATGTTGCGTTCTCTTTTTTCTTTTTCTTGTGAAAAAGAAAGACTAATAGAACAAAGCAATACAATAAATAAAAGTAGTTTTTTCATTGTTAGTTGGTTTTAGTGTTAAAGGTATTAATTTTTCTGTTTGAATATTTTTGTTTTTCCTCTTTTAAAGAAACAAGCCAATCTAAATACATTTCTTCTGGCATTTGACGATAACCGAGTTTGTGTATTACTGCTAATTCTTTTTCTATTTCTTTAAAAATAGCGTGTGTTTTGGGATATTTTCTTACACTTCTAAAATCTGTATTGTAGCTAAATAAAATATTTTCTATTTGTTTTCCTTTGGCTTCTGTTTTTAAAATCATAGCATTTACGTAGTTTGGAAAATATTCGAGTGCTTTATTTGCACATTTTATTACAAAATCTAAATCATAAAATTCTGCTTTTTGATAACCTTGTGCTAAATCTACCAAACAAAGTGCAATGTTTTCTTTTTCTGTTAAAGCTTTCATATAAACGCCATTTCTAATTGCATCTAAATGCACATATCCCGAAGCCATTATCCACGCATCTATTGGAAAGATACCACTTGTTAATTCTGTGTTGTACCAACCATTTTTTATACTTCTATGTTTAATATATATATGATTTGGTGACAAAGATAAGTTGGCAACAATACCTAATTCTTCCGCAATAATTTTATATAAATATGGTAAAGAATGACAGTTTCCTTTATGTGTATCAATAAGCTTTTTTACAAACATTTGTGACCAATTTTTATGACCAAAAGGGTCTTCAAAGTCATATGAAAAAGGTGTCCAAGCAAAGTTTTTACTATCAAGTTGAATTTCTAAACTATCAGTCATAACCTTATAGAGAGAAGCATATTTCTCAACTATATGTTTGTCTTTTTCATTATACTCTTTTAGTTCATTTGCATTTTTTACTGCTTTGGTTAAGTTAGTTAAAACTTTTATTGCATTATTATAATAAATTGTATCTAATTGACCTTCTAAATAAGCGTTTTCAACTGTAAAAACTGCTTTCTTAAAATTTATAGGTTTTTTTTCTTCTAACATTTCTGAAAGCGTTGTAAACGCTTCATCATATAAATATTGATTGTTTTGTGCTGAAAGCACAAAACAATTAAATATTAAAAAGAGTAGTAGTGGTTTACGCATTGATTAGTTTTTAAATGTTTTTTTAAGTTTGATGTTAAATTGCTTTTTCATATCCTCACTATCTTGTTTTTGTTTTGTTTCTTTTAGTGAAGCTAACCAATTTTGGTAGGCTTCTGCAGACATAAATTCAAAGCCTAAATCATCTACTTTATTATATTGAGTATTTACATTGTTTAATAATTTTATAATATTTGGATAGTTGCGAATATTTTGTAAATCGTTTCTATTTCTTGGATTGATGCCAACTTGTTTGGCAACATACTCAAATTGAATGGTTAAATAATTCGAGTTCATTTGATTTGCAGAAATACTATTAGGATATAATTCTAATGCTTTGTCTATAACTTTTTTAACAAATGGGTTATAACCAAATTTACGAGCGTAACCTTGTGCAAAATCAGAATACAGTTGCGATAGCAACTGTTTTTCTGTCATTTGTTGCATATAGATTCCGTTTTGTAACGCTTCTGATTTTATAAAACCCGATTGTAAAATCATAGATTCTGTTGTAAACATTCCATTTGTTAATTCTACATTGTACCAATTTTCTTCCTCGTCTTTAAATTTGATGTATGAATGATTAGGCGATAAAGATAAAAATGCTTCTGCACCAATTTCTTCTGCGAGAATTAAATACAATCTTGGTAAAGAATTACATTGTCCTTTTCCTGTGGCTAATAATTTTGATACAAACATTTTAGACCAATCTTTAATACCTAAATAATCTTCAAAGTCGTACTTGAAAGGTAAATGTTTTAAATCTTTAGATTTAATTTGCAAAGTGTCCGAAAAGAATTGAAAGAGCATAAAGTTTTTAGCCAAGTTTCGGTTTTGGTCGTAACCCAATTCGTCCATTTTCTCACGCAAGAAGTTTCCTGTTTGTTTTATGACTTTTTCAAATTCAGCATAATTCTGTTGTTCCTCAAAGTAAGCGTTTTCGATTATGAATGTTGCTTTTTTAATAGAAAAGCTGTCTGCTTTCATTTCCGCTAATTGCTCAAAAGCTTTTCGGTAATGCTTTGTACTTTCAATATTGCTATAACTTGGCAAAGAGTAGTTAATTCGGTCAGCGTTTAATTCCGCATAGATTTTTTTCAGTTCGTTTTCTTGTTGTAAAACTCGTTTTCGGTCTTGTTCGTAAATACTCATTCCGTTTGGTTGAGAAGTGGGAAAATTTGTATTCGCTAAATTAATTTTCGGAACGTTAGTTTTAGGAAGTCCTAAATTCGGTTTAATAACTTGGAAATTTGCAACTGTTGGTGTTTTCGGCAATTTCACTTGGCAATAAGTCAGCGAACAAATCAGTACGCAGAGTAAAGTCAGATGTAGTTTTTTTAATTCAGTTCTCATTTTTATTGGTTTCGTCAGTTGGAAAAAAAGCTCTTTTGTTTTTTTTCAGTTGTTGGCTTAAAGCGTAGGCAAAAAAAAACAAAAGTGCTTTTCGAGCGTTGGCTTCGCCTTGTGGCTAACAAGTTTGTTAAAGTCTTTTGAAGGCAAAATATCATCAATTAATTTTTGTGAAAAGATTGCCATTGCCATACCTAGAATGGCAATACCCAAACCTAACAATACACTAAAAGAAATTAAGCGATAATCTTTTTTAAGTAATTGTAAAAACCATTGCTTTTTGTTTTTGTTTTTGGTTTCAGTTTTTATAAAATCTGCATTTGGTGTAAGGGTTAAACAAGTTTTGGACTTCCAAATGGTTTCTAATTCTTGCTTTGTGTAGGTAGTAATCCCTTTTGCAGGGTCGCCAATAATAAATTTATCATCTCTATAGCCATAGCAAATTACATAATGCTGTAAATGGTCTTCAACAACAACATGCAATATTAATGGTTCTTTATGGTCTATTACTGCTTGTATATCAGCTTCGTTACCTTGTGATGTAAATCCTAATTTATTGGCTGCCTGAAATAAGCCTAAAAGGGTAGTGCCTTGTTTGGTAGTACCACTCAACTCACGTAACTTCTCTAAATTATTTGAGCCACCATAAAATTGGATAAGCGACAATAAACAAGCTACTCCACAATCAGATTGGTCGTGTTGTTGTGTAAAGGTTTGCTGTAAGTGTTTTTGTGATAAGTTGATTGTTTTAGTCATTTTATTGTAATGCTCTTAAAATACCTTTGGCGTTGAGTTGTCCTTTGTGTTTTTTGATGAGTTTTTGGTTTTTGTTGTAAATTAAGATGTAAGGAATACTGTTAGCATCAAATCGACTAGAAAAAGTATCAAGGTTATCATATAGAAAGGTAATGTTTGGTTGGTTGTTTAAGTTGTATTGTTCTGCAAATTGTTTAATTATTTCAATGGGTTCGGTAGATACAAAGATGAACTGCACATTTTTAAAACTCTCTAAATTATCACTAATGCTTTGGGCTTCGTGTTGGCAAAAATCACATTCGCTGTTAAAATAGATAAAACTGGTATTTGTGTTTGGTTTTAAATTGGCTTTTGTAAATGGTTTTTGTTCTAAAGTTAAAAACTCAAACTCTGGAATTGTCTCTAATTGCTTTGCAATTTTGTTTTTTTCTTTGGTTTTAGAAATGACGTTAAAACCTAAATAAGTTAATAAGCCTAAAACACTAATGATAACTATAAATAAAATTATGGACTTGCTACATTTAGAGTGACAAAGAGTTAAGCTAATTTTATCTAAAATAACTTAACCATATGAAACGAAGAAAATACAGTAAAGAGTTTAAAATTAAAGCAGTAGAATTAAGCAATGTACGAGGTAACACAAAGCAGATTGCCATGGAATTGGGAATCAGTGCAGATCTTATTTACAGATGGCGTAGAGAATTAGAACAGCGTCCTGATTTAGCTTTTAGCGGTAATGGCGTCAAACAACTCACAGAAGATCAGAAAGAGTTAGAGCGATTACGTAAACAGCTCAAGGATGTTACCATGGAGCGGGATATCTTAAAAAATGCCGTGAGCATCTTCTCCAAGAGCGATCGGAAGTATTGAAATTTATCAAAGATTACAGTAGAGAATATCCGGTTGGGAAGATGTGTAAAATTTTTAAAATTAGTAGAAACAGTTATTACAGGAGTAAGAATTATGTTCCATCAGATAGAGATGGAAAAAATCGTATGCTACTCTCTGAGATTCACCGTATCTGTGAGCGAAGTAAATCTACTTATGGAAGTCCTAGAATTACAGAGGAACTCAAAGCTAAAGGGTTTAAAGTATCTAGGTCTAGGGTAGCACGATTGATGAAAAAACACGGGATTAAAGCAGTTCGTAAAAAGAAATTTGTTGTCACGACAGATTCTAAGCATCAATATCCAGTAGCTGATAATGTATTGGATAGAGATTTTAAAGCTACCGTATTCTATGATAAAAACAAGTAAAAGTTGAGATATTATTTTTACTAATTTATGCAGCAAATTTAAAAGTATCTACATAGGGTGTTTGTCGTTTGACAACGGCAAACACTCTTGCTATTAATTTGTTTCTAATAATGTTAACGGTACTCATTTTACTTTTGCCTTGTTTTATTCTTTTATGATAGTATAATTTCATTTCTGGGTTATGTTGTATAGCAGAAATAGCGCACATATTAATAATTGCTTTCAATTTTTTATTAGCCAAATGAGAGACTTTTGTACGTCCTTTAATACTAGTTCCAGATTGGTAAGGAAAAGGAGCAACACCACAATAAGAGGCAAACTTTCTCCAGTTTTCAAATTTTGAAAAATTGTCAGTAAACACAATCATCATTATAGCAGTTTGCATTCCTATACCTTTAACACTAGTAACAAGTTTATAGGTTTCTTTTAACATTATATTTTGGTCAATAATAGCTTGCATTTGAGTATTAATCTTGTGTATTTGTTTGGTTAGTTCTGCAATCATTTTTTGTTGAACGTCAAAGATTATTTTATACTCTTTTGCTTTATAAATTCTTTTTTGTTCTTTCAAAGTAACTTTAAAACCAGCTCTTTGTTTGTTAAGTTTTGTCCTTAAAGATAAGAGACTTTTTAGTTGTAATATACTTCTTTTAGGTAGCTTACTGGGTTTAAGTTCTTCTTTTAATCGATACCCATATAGAGCAATGCGTTTGGCATCAATTTGGTCATCCTTTCCACGAGCAATACCAATAGATCTTTTAATTTCTAAACCAGAAGCTATGAAAAAAGATAATTTTTGTTCAGTTAAAGACACAGATAATAAATGAGAGTACATTCCTGTATGTTCAAATACAAACATGGTTTCTTCTTTAGAGAAAGACGAATTTTTAAAACTCCACTTTAGCATTAATTTAAATCCAGATTTACTGTTCTCAAACTGTTGAACAATTTGTTTAGAATAGATACAAACATCAATTAATAATTTACTGACATCGATTCCGATAATTTCATTTGTTTTCATAATTTTGTAATTAGATATTAATAATAGTTACTTAAACTAAGACCTTTAATAAGGGCAGAAACTGAAATTCTATATGGTTCTAAGTAACTTTTAAAAAGAACGGAGACTAATACGGGGGATGGCTCTAAAAAGCTAGCTGGCCGCTAAAGTTCACTCCGTTCTTTTGTGTTTTTGGTTATCAACAAAATAAGAGTTATTAACAAAGAAAAAAAGAAGCAAAAAAAGAAATTTCATCATAACTATTATGTTTTTATTTTAAGTAATTATTTCTATTTGCTAATCTAAAGGCTGCTGCACAGAAATGGGTTTCTGATATTACCTATTTAAAGCCTGCACAAGGATGGCTGTACTTAACGGTAATTATTGACCTGTTTGATCGTAAAGTCATTGGTTGGTCTTTGAGCAATGGACTCAAAGCAAGACAAACTATCATTGCTGCATGGAGAATGGCTGTAAACAACAGAATGCCTTGTGAAGGTATGATTTTTCATTCTGATCGAGGTGTACAATACGCATCTCATGCGTTTGTTAATATCCTTAAAAGTTATCATGTAACACCCAGTATGAGTAGAAAAGGAAACTGTTGGGATAATGCAGTAGCTGAATCTTTTTTTAAAACAATCAAAACAGAACTAATGATAGACAATAAGTTTATATCCAACAAAAGTCTTCAAATTAAAGTCTTTGAATACATAGAAACTTGGTACAACAGATACAGAAGACATTCTGCTCTTGGTTACAAAAATATCATCGAATTTGAAAAATTATATCAAATCAAAAATGTAGCTTAACTTTTTGTACCATTTTTTGTTGCATATCCATTATTTTTTTACGCATAACTAACTCATATTTAAAGTGAAGAACATTACACCCACTACCCAAATTAAAAGACTTACTCCATAACTACTTACCACTATTTGTAAACCTTTTGTGGATTCTGTATCATTAATTTCTTTATTAAGTAAAAAGGCTATAATAAACCAATAAGCTAATTCAAATAGATTAAGCACTTGAAGCGGATAAATAAACCAAGGTTCTAAACCCTCATAACCTATAATATTTAAAGCAGACAATGGATAGAAATATTGTAAATCTTCTAAATTATATCTAGTTTGGAAGAAATAAAACCAAGCAGTTTTAAATATGATGACTAATAAGAATATAAACTCTGCTTTAACTACAATATTAAAGAGTTTTTGTAGTTGATTTCTTTATCGAAAAAGAAACAGCCAGCGTCTAAAATAGCTGCTATAATGACTGTTTTTATTAGAAGTAGCAATGGTGCAAAAAAATAACCCAACCATTGCCACTTTTCTCTAAAATCAATGATACTATTTAATTGTTCAATTGATAATTGTTCAGATAGTGAATTAATTATCAATGTATCAGTATTTAAAAATTCTTTTGATAAAAAACCTAAACTTAAATGAGCAAGGCCTAAAATTAAAAATAAACCTTTGTTACTCATTAAGTTTGCTGTTCTTTTTCTTAATTGTTTTATACATGCTTAAAGCAGTAAAAAACATAGCTGTCATACCTAAATACATTGCTACTTCTTCTTTAATATATATACTTCCATCAATTTTCCCTTCAATTAGTATAGCTAAAAAGCAGCCGAATATAAAAATACTTATTACATATAAAAAACTTGGTAAATCTTTATTCAAAAATGGTTTCATAATTAATAATTTAAATAATCAAATGGAGGAAGATTTTCTTCCTCCATTTGATAAAGTTAATTAAGCATCTGCATCTGAACAGGCAAGTAATACTACTGAAGGCATAATGCTAAAGCCGATAGCGGCACCAACACCAGCAGTTGAAGCTGTTATGGCAGCAATAGTTACTCCAGCACCTATTAATGCTAAACTGCAAGATAACCATCCACCTCCGTCTATTTGTTCCATTTGATTTAAATCTAATGATTTCATAATAAAATGATTTTTAAGTTATACCATTCAAAGTTAAAAATTAGGTTCAGAAATTGTGAATGGGTATAGCAATTTCTTCACCTTTTGTTTTGTTTGTCACTTTGGGTGGTCAGCCCTTTTTTAACCGTTGTTATTTTTCAAGCCTTGTTGTCAACGTTTAGTATATGGCAAGTAGGGCAGTAGAAAGCACTTCACTTTCAGTTTTGCACTTAACCAAGCTAAACATTTTTATATTTAATTCTCTTTTTAATATCATAAATTTTAGCTTGGTGGACTTTGTTAAAACCGCTAAACTTTGATTACCTACCAAACGCCCTATTGGCTATATACAGTGTTACCCACCGTTTTTATTCTTTTTTGTTGCGTTGGCAAAGGCATACTCTTTGACAAGTTTTGGCTCGTGCGGTTGGCTTTTGAGCGACTTGGCAATGTGTATGACTTTTAGCATTGGCATTTATTCCGTTTTCAATAGTCCGTTGTCTTGTAACTCTTTATAGGTGCTTTTCAGTTCTGCGTTAAGTTGTGTTATGTATTCTTTGCAAATATGGAAATACAAGTCCTCTTTCTCATCTGTTAAATTGAAGTCAAATTCACCACTTTTTAGTTCTTCTAACAGCTTGTTGAAAACAGTTTTTACGTCATTAGGTTTGTCCTCTGTAAGCACAATGTCTAATTGAGTTTCACCAAGTGCAAGTTTTAAGATTGCATTATTGTCTTTCCTTTCAATTGTTGCGTTATGTGTTGCCATATATTTTTCCTCTTTCACCGAAAGCGGATTTTCCGCCTTCTAATGTTTTCATACTAATTGATTTCCAATCCAAATTGGGTTTCTTTCCCGAACTACAAACTAAACTGTTAGAAAATGGATTTCCCGAATAGGTGTAATAGCCATTAATATCGTGTTCACGATAAATAGAGTTGTAAGGCAATGTCCTAACAGCAATATTTGCATCGTGTGTTGCGATAATAACTCTTTTACCACTTTTGGTTTTTTCCTTTATCAAAGGAACAATTACATCACTTATGTAGTCATTTCCTAAACTTTTTTCAGGCTCGTCAATGAGATAAATTTCTTTATCTTTCATCAATTCGTTGTGCAAAAGAACCATTGATGATTCACCATTAGAAGGTGTATAAAATTCATTATCTAATGTAAAATGCTTATAAAAAAGCAATAAATCATTAATTGATGAAACAGATTCAGAACTCTCAACGTTTTTAAGTTCATCTATTTTTTCAAACAAAGTATTTGCATAAATATGCTTTGAAATGAGTTCTATTTTATCTGCAACTGATTTTTGTGGAATTTTCGTTGTGCTATTTGTGTGTTTGTATTTAGCATCAGAAATTTTTCCGTTTTGTATTAATAAATTGGTTTTACAATACAATTTCCCTTTATCTCCCAAATTGCCGACTTCTTCAACAATCGGGTCAATTGTTTTTGAAACATTTTCAAGAATCTTATTTACATCTTTCTCAATAGAAATTCTATTACTTGCATACTCAGCAAAACCTGTTTTTGTCGGTTTTTCAGGTTGTCCTGTCTTTTTGGAAATTTCAGAAACAAAGAGTTTTACCAACTTATTAAAGAAACTGATACTTTTATAGTCAGTAAATCGTTTTCCCGATTCAGAATTTATTTTTTCTAAAATCCTTTCAATAACATTGTCCAATTCATTTAAAAGGTCATCACCGATAACTTCTTTCAGTTTCGTATCTGCGGTATAATAATCCTTGAACTCCTGAAATTTCTTTAAATTATTTTTGACATCTTCAAAACTTCTTTTAGGTGAATTTTCATCAAGAGTAGTGAATTTGTCAATTTTTATATTTTTTGAGATTTTGTTCTTTGCATCTGCGGAATAGTAATCTCCATATTTCGATAAACTTGTTATTTCCTTTTCGGTAGCATTTATTAAAGAAGCTAACTCTGTGGAACAATCATCAATTCCAAATTGCTCAATATCAATGGTTAGTTCTGTGCCTTTAAGATCAAAAACTTCATCTATTTTATTTGTGTTTGATTCGTAAACTTCTGTTTTAAATCCTTTACCATTATAATATTTTGAAAGTGCTTTTAGAATATCTGTTTTTCCTGTCCCTTTTGAGCCAAACAGAATATTGATGTCATTGTAAATATCAACATCCATTATTTCTGCTGCACTATTGAACGGATTTATTTGGATAGTTTCTTTTGTTTAGAATTGTTTTGATAGTTGCGTCATCTTTATCCAATAACAAACAAAATTGTTCAAAGCTTTCAACAGGTAACCTTAATTCAGGTAAACTCGTGGAATTTTTAGTATAATTATCCCAATTTTGAACATCTGAACCGTGAATGGAATTGTGTCCGTGATTGATGTAAATTCCTGCTGAAACAGAGTTTGAAGCTTCTTTTAAAACTCTTTTTGGATTAGAAACCAAACTTTCAAGTTTATCTAAATCTTTGTCTGTTAGGTTTGGTTTCTTTGAGTGATAGTGAGCAATGAAAATCGCATCAAGACTATCAAAATTGTTTACAACATTTTCTATGTTAATTGTAAATGTGTCAACAGAAGTTGTTCCAATAACTTCTTTTACTTTATCACTAAAAGATTGTGCATTTTTAGGGCTTACGATTGTAATTAAGTGTGCTCTTCGTTCTTCTTCAAGAATGTCAAATTCTATTCCTACCCATATTTGACAAATTCCATCAACACTGGTTTTAAATTGTGTGTACTGTTCGAGGTCAAAATGATTATGATTAGTGATTGCTAAAATTTTAACATCAGTTTCCTTGATGATTTCTGTAAATTTTTCAACATCAATGTTTCGGTGTTCAGAATCACCTTGTTTTATTTTTTTTGTATGTGTATGAATGTCAATCCTCATTTCTAAACTATTGATGGAAATTCTATGTCTATTTGCCTCTATTCAATCTTCTGTTAGATAACTTCTTCCAAATGCTATCTGCCAACTCAATTTCTGAATCTGTCAGTCCGAAATTTTCTTTCAATATTTTTTCATTCGTGATTTTTAGTAATTCAGAAATATCTTTTTTATCTCGAATCATTTTATTGATTACTGGTAATAATTCTGCATTATTTTCATTGTATGGTAAAAGAATTCGTTCTACTTCATTAGGCATTAGTTCTAAAACTCCACCACCGTGACTTCTTCCGCAAATTTCAGAAAAAGCAAAAGAAAGTGAGTTGTAATAACTTGCTGTTAATGCGTTTATTTCTACATTTTCTTTTACGGTTACTCGGTGCATTGTGTCCGTTGTATATGCTTTGGCTTCATTAATTATCAGCTTTGGATACTTGTTGTTTCTACGAATAAATAAAGCATCAGAAATTCGTTGTGATGGCACGATTTGCCATTCATCCCTGATTCTACATTTATATCCTTTGTTTATTTCTGCTTCTTCTCCCCAAGCTATATAATCTCTTGCACCAATCGAACCGTTTAAATCTTTGATTTTCGGAAAAGATAAGAAGTGTGTTCTTGCTTCTGAATCTCTGTTTTTTTGCCAATCTTTTTCAGTGAAAATTGCACTCGGAACTTGTACACTTCTACCAACTAATGGCTTTGCATATTTTTCCAAATTGTAAAATTGCACGGTCGAAAGCGGTACAGTAAAAAATGGATTTGAACCTGTTGTTATCCCTACTTCAACTTTTGCATAATTACCTAATTGAGGGATTATCTTTTTTGTTTGAAGTCGTTCTAAAAAATCAATTTCTTTTTGGTCAAGGAAATAGAAAGTCCATTTGTTTGATTTGAAATCTATCTTTTTCTTTGGGTTTTTAAGTTTCGACACATCTAATTTTTGAAGTTCTTCCGCATCTCGCAATTCTAAATGTTCAATTAAATGCGTTTTAGAATTGTTTTTCTCGCATAACAGTAAAACGACTTCTTGTTGAATATCTGGAAACACCAATTTTTCAAAAGAAACAATGTTTATTTTGTTATAGAACTGACCTAAAAACTCTCTTAAAGGTTGTGCATAAGAAACTTGTAGTATTTCAGCAGGAAGTACGAAACCAATTTTCCCTTCTTCTTTTAGCAGTAAGGAAGATCCCACAACAAAAGAAACCCAAGCATTGGTAAGTTTAGAATATTTTAACTTTGCTTTCCCGAAAATATCCGAAGCAAATTTTTGCTGTTCTTTATCGAAATATTGGTATCGAATGTATGGAGGGTTACCAATTATTAAGTCAAATTTCTGTTTTGTATTGATACAGAAATCGTGAAAATCAGAATTGATAATTTTGGATTTATCTAACCCAATTTTTGCTGATTTTTCAGCTTCAATTCCATCAAATTCAATTCCTGTAACAGAATTGTATTCGTAATTTCCTTTCTGAATTTCTTCTAAGAAAACACCATCACCACAACTTGGTTCAAGAATGTCTAATTCTTTGTTGCCATTAAAAGCCCATTTTAAAATAAATGATGCAATTGGTTCAGGAGTGTAAAAACCACCCCTTAATTTTTCCTTAGATGCGTTTTTAATTAGTTGCATATAATTTTGAAATTAGAGGAATAAGGTTGTCGCTTTCTCCTAAGTTAAATAATGTGTTGAGTGTCTGGTCTAATTCATTCTTTTGGCTATCAAATTGACGTTGTAGAGGAATCAACTTTCTGTTGTTTCCTTTGTTCTTGTCAATTTGACCTTGAATATCAATTAATCCTTTCTGAATTGAAGTAATTTTATCGTGTATTGCTTTATCTGTTTTGTTATCAAAATCAATAACTCTAATTGGTAGATTCTTTAAGACTTTAGTTCCTCTTGCAATATATCCGCCTCTAAAGACTTCTCCGATTAACGCAGAAAACCATTCTAAGTACTTAGAATTTAAAAGAGCTTGGATATAGTAAATTGAGTAAGCGAAATCGTCAGGTAAAGTAATCATACAATACCCTGCTGTTCCTCCTGATGAAATTAGAGTTCCAAAGTAATCAATTGCATATTTATTACCCTGTGCCAAAACTCCAACAATAATTTTAGCGGGAACATCACATTTATCAAGACTTTGATGTCTTCCAAAACGATACCATTCGTTTGCTGTTGTAGGTGTTGGTTTTATGTCTCTCTTTGAATTATCTAATTTGCTTTTATAATGATTTAGAAATGAAAACAAATTAGGATAGTTGGTTTTTAATTTGTCAATTTCAACAAATTCGATTCCTTTTTTTGTTTTTAAATATGGGTAAATAACAAAAGTATTTGGACTAAAAGGGCGATAAGTATTGAGGTTATCATCACCACTTGAAGTTTTGTAATATGGTCTTGTTAATACCTTTTCTACTTTCCAATCAATGCCATCTTTAGAAAAATAGATGTATTTTTTATCTTCTTTTGTTTTGGTATGAATGTAAATATTGTTGGCACTTGTTTGAATTCCATTGTAAATATTATCAGAACCAATTAAGTCTTCTAATGTTTTGGATTGTTTATTTATAGACTTGAAAACTGGTTTTAATATGCTTGGAACAAGAAGCCAATTGTTTTTTTCAAGTTCATCAAATGTTACAGAGTCAAAATGTTCATCATTGACTTTTCTTGTCTTCCATTTTTTTAATGAATCAACTTCTAAGTAGTTTAGTTCCTTTTGTTTGTCATTTTTAAGAATTAACAAACAGGTATAAGTTGTTTTATCTTGAAAGACTTGATTTGCTCCAAATGAGATAATTTGTTCTATAGATTTATTTGAAACAAGCAATTCTCTTAACTTTTTACCTGCTCCAACTTTTGTGAATTTACTTGGTACGATATAACCGAAATGGCCTTTTGGTTTTAATAGGTCTAAACCTCTTTCAATGAACAGAAAGTATTTGTCTAATTGTTTGTAAGATGATGAGTAATGTTTTTTATATAAAGGCAATTCTAAAGGTGTAAATTGCTTCATATGTTCGGTAGCCAAATATGGAGGGTTACCAATTATTACGTCAAACTTTGTTTTTCCAAAATCAAAAGGATTGATTTCGTTTTGATCCTTTTTAGGGGCTATCGAATGACTAATTAAACTATTGCCAAAATGAATGTTTTTAAGGTTTGGAAGTGCTGGTGATGAAATGGTTAAATTATCTTCATTTTCAAGTAGTTTAAGAAGAAGCCCAAACTTACAAGCTTCTACAGCATTGTAGTCTTTATCAATTCCGTAGATGCAATTTTCTAATATTTTCTTTTTAATTTCAAATGGAAGTTTGAAAGTCTTTATTGATGTTTGGATTAATTTTTTAGGGTCATTCTTTAAATAATAATCGACTAAAATATCTTGTAATAATTGGTATGTTTCTAATAAAAATGCACCTGAACCACAAGCAATATCGGCAAAAGAAGAATTTAAAATTTCCTTGTCTGTTTTACCTTCACAATGTTTGACGACCGTTTGGCGTAAAATATCTTGGATGATAAATGTTGGTGTTGTAACAATGTCTCTGTCAATATTTTCAGGCTTCTTTTTGATTAATATTTCAGCATCCTCAATGATTAATTGCTCTCCCAAAAATATTTCATAGATATTTCCTAAAATGTCAGAAGAGAATACTGAAAAGGAGTAACTGCTTTCAGGGAAGTACAAATGCTCAATTATAGTCCAAAAAGCAGAACTATTATTTGAGATTATTTCGTCTGTTAATGGATGATTAAAAAGTCCTGCGTTATACTTTTTGTCTGCTTCTTTAAATTTTTTGATTAACGAATTGAAATCATTTTTATCAGCAAAGTTTAAAAGTGTTTTGTAAGCTTCTAAATTTCTGTCTTCACATACTCGCAAAAAGATAATGCTGTTTATGTATGATTGAACAATATCATTAAGTTCTTCAATTGAAATAGTTGGTTTGTGGAAATAGATTTCTTTTCCAAGAGTAATTCTCCAATCGTTTATTTGAGATAGGAAAAGACTATCAACACTTGATAATTTAAGTTGTTCTTCAATGTCTTTCCAAGTTTCATCAAATTCTCCTGTGTAAACTACTTGGTGGCTTAGTTGTTTTTTGATTTCATCAAAAGCAGACTCATATTCTTTGTAGTGATAAATATTTATTCTTGATTTCGTTACTGAATCGTCCTTTTCAACTTTTTGAGAGCAATCGTAGATTGCTAAATATTCAAAGTTTGATAAAACTGATATTTTCAGTTTTGCTGTAAACCCATATCTACGAACCTGTTTTGCAGGTTCGTTATCTTTTTCAATTTTTACATTTGGTTTTTTTGCTTCTAAAAAGAATTTTCGTTCAGAAAAAAGTCTGAAAGTGTAATCAGGTTTTTTTGTGTTTGCGGTAGCATCTGCTTTTAAACCTTCTTCAACTAAAACTTCACGTTCATTGGTTGGTTTTCCTTTTGAATTTGTAATGTCCCAACCAAGTAATTCAAAAAAAGGGTCTAAGAAATCAGTCCTAAGTTGCGTTTCGTTATAACTCGGTTTAAGGTATGTTTCTCTGTCGGAATGATATTTTCTAACAAGGTCTTTAACTGTCATAATTATTTAAGATTAAGTGAACCTTGTTTAGCGTTCTTGTTTTTTAAGTATTGTATTTTTTCTTCTGCGACTTTCAATATTTCATTGGGATTTTCTTCTTCCATAAGTTGATAAGCGACTTTGTCGCTAAAAAGAATTAAACTTAATTCTTTTTCATTTTCACTGAATAATTCCGCAAGTATTGGCAACATTTCTTTGTTTGCCGTTCTTTCTCCTCTTTCTATCTTACTCAGTGTTGAAGGGTCAAGGTCTAACACGGACGCAACTTTTCTAAGTGGTAGTTTATGTTCTTCCCTCAGTCTTTTGATGTGTTCTCCAAATGATTCTTTGACTGTCATCTTTCTGTTTTTGTTCTTGAAATTATTTCAGGACATTAATTGTCCAAAATTAATAAAAGATTATCAATTTGCTTTACTTTATTCAGATTATTTTTATTCGAGTGGTGGTGGGGAAGGTCAAGCTCTTTTGGTTTTTTAGCGAGGGCTTTGGGTGTTGGCAAAAACCAAATGTGCTTGACCGTGCGGTGGATTTTCTCTAATGGTGGGTAACGGTCTTGTATAAGCATAGTAAGGGATTGGTAAGTTGTTAATTTCAGTATAGAAATGACCTGAACAAACATAAAATCACATTTGGTTCGGGGCTTTTAACCCTTATTATGCTTATACGTTGTTGGTAGCCGTTTTAATTCATTCGTTTTTTAAAATCTATATTCCATTTTCAAAAGTACAAATCTTGGTAATAATCTGTATTGAGTCGTTGATGTTCCTATGTCGCTAACTGAGAAGTTCTTAAACCTTTCGGTATTGAAAAGGTTTTTGCCTTTAAGTCCCAAAGTCAATTTGTTTTCAATGAGTTTATATCTTAAGTCAAAATCTAAAAAATAATAGATATTATCGGTTTGTAAATTTCCAAAGTAGTATCGTTCCGTTTGTAATTGAAAATCCAATTTTTTATTAAATACAAATGATAAATCTAAAAAACTTACATTGTCTGTAAATGAATTATTAATGGTGGTTTCTATTTCTATTGTATTCCATTTTGTGCCAATATGATAATTGAAAATGCCACTAAAACCAGAACGTAATTCAAGTCCATAATTGTAATTGTTTGAGGTTACTTGTCTTAAATTAGAATTATTAACAATGTTTTTAAATTCACTTTGTGAATAACCTAAGTCTAATTTTAGATTTGATGAGATAAACTTAAAGTAATAATCTAATTTTGAATTAATACTTATAAATTCTCGGTCTTTAATTAGAATTTTTTCAGCCTGTGTGTAGTTTTGTTCTATTAAGGTATTTGTAGAAAAGAAATCGTGATTTTTGCTGTAAAGCAGAAATGTATTGGCAAAAAATCTGTCGCTCCAATTTCCTAATTGGTAATTAAAAACCAAACTTGATGCATCTAACTGATTAAAATTTCCTGTGCCTTTTGAAAAAGAGCGAAATCCCGTCAACACAAAATCGCTGTAAACATCAATTATTTTCGCATTTGTGGTGTTGTGCGAATATGAAGAAATAATTTTGTTCTTGTCGTTTATTTTCCAGTCGAAACCAATACTCGGATTTATAAAGAATGGATTTTGATTGGATGTAGTATTGTTGTTTTCTATTTGATTAAAAAGTTGATGAAAGTCTAATTTTCCTGTAAGTCCAAAATCTTTTATTTTTAAACGGTATTTACTTTTAAAATATAAATCGTTAACTTGATAGTTCGTTTGGTTTTGATAACCGTTAGGTTGTTCCAAAACCATCTCATCTTCTGAAAGTGAAAATGTAGTTGATAGTGCGTCCTTTCTATATTCATTACCTAATTGAAGTTCTAATAAATGACCGTTTTCTTTACGGTTTAACAGGTGTGCGTTTACACCTGCAAATTGCATTTGGTTTCGCTTAGTTGTGATACATTGTTTGCGTTTGAATTACTTGGAAACAAATCTTGATAGAAGAATTGATTAATTGTATAGTTTTGTGGTATTTTTTCGTTTATATATCGTCCTGTAAACAGGAAAACTTTGTTTTCTTTAAATTTGTTTGTGTAGCTTATTTTTTGGTCAAATAAGGTGTTTCTGTCGTTTAAACTTTCAACTGTTTGTTGGCTATTAAAATTCAAATTACTTGTGTTTTCAGTATCTTGATTGTTATATTTCGTTGTGACTTCAAGCATTTTAGTTATTGAAATATCATAGGTTAAATCTATTTTTCCGAAACCTATAAATTTCTTTTTCCGCAATACAAAATCGTCGGTGTTAGTAAATTTTATTCCGTTAATGTTAAAATTTTGAACGGAATTTCTAAAAAAATCATTTTCATCCCAATTAAAAAAACCAAGTGTTTTTAGCTTTACTTTTTTAGATAAGGTAAAAATTGCATTTAATGATGCCAATTCTGTATTATTAAAATTGGTTCTTGATGTTTTAAAGTTTGGTGTAAAAGAGTTTAAGTTGATTAATGTATTTACGCTTTGATTGTCGCCAATACTTGCTGGTTCGCCATAGCGAAAAGGACGAATTAAATGATTAATATCGCCTGTGGCATTATAACCAACATTGTTAAAATTAGCGAGAAAATAATATTTATTTTTCTTGCCGAAATTCATTAAATTACTACTAATTTTGTATCTGTTATTTAATGTAACATCATAACCTAAATTAATGTTTCCAAACCAAACTCTTTTTGCATCTTCTTTTAATACAAGATTTAAAGCAACTTTATCGCTTTCTTCAACATTTTTAAGTAGTTTATTGTTTGAATATCGTTGTAATAATTCTACTTTTTCTATTTGGTTTGGTGGCATATTTTTCGTTAGAATTTTATAGCCTCTTTCAAAAAAATCATCGCCATCTACCATTACTTTCTCTACTTCTTTATTGCTTACTTTTATAGTGCCATCAGTCTCTACTGTTAATCCTGGTATTTTTTTTAGTAAATCCTCCACTACTTGTTCGTTACCTTGTAAAAAGGATTTTACATTAAAAACAATGGTGTCTTTTTTTACCGTAATCGGCTTACTCGTTTGTATAATAACTTCATCTAGTTTAACTGTTTTAGAATTTAATGAAACATCAATATTGATTGTTTTTTCTGTTCCTTTTATTGTTAATGGGATTTTCTTTGTTCCAAAAGACAGCGCAGAGAAAATCAAATTAAATTCCCCTATCTTGTCTGTTTTTAATAGATAACTACCATCATTATTTGTTATAGCATACGTTATTATTGAATTGTCAATACTTGTTTTTAAAACTACGTTTGCAAATACTCCTTTTGCATTTATAATGTCTTTTACAAAACCATTAATTTTTACTTGTGCAAAAACTGATGTTGAAAACAGAAATATTAAAAATACACTTAAAAACCACTTTAGTTTTTCTCTTTTTCTGTTTCCCATTCAAATGTTTTTTCAATAAAATTAGTTTTTAGCTTGCTAAATTTCATTTTTATACCTCTTGGAAATTTTGATTTAATTTTTTCTTCTGCTATTTTCGGAATATTTTTTTGAAAAGTTGCAAATTCTTTAATAGTTAATTTCTCTCCATTAGTTGGTTGTTTAAATTGCTCTTTAGATATTAATTTAGGATATTTTATATAACGAAGTTTTGCTTTAAAATCATTATCTTCATCAGAAGCTTCGATTATTAATCCTGGCAGACCAAACAACTTCCATGGGCCATAAGATAACGCTATTTCATTTGTAAACCAAGCAGTATAAATTCTTCCCCTAAACTTACCTTCTGCCATTTGACAATTAAACGTACCTATCTTTTTGTATTTATTTTTAATTTCCCAGTTGAAATTCACCCAATTATCTTTAACTAATTTTGAAGTATAAAATTTAGAAGTTACTAATCTGAAAGTGATATTTTTATTTCTAAAATTTCTAAAAATAATACTTCCAAATTTATCTTCTTTTTTTGCTTTAATTACCATATTCCCATTTTCATTTTCATTATAATTAGAAGATGAGTTTAACTTTTTATTATATCCTTCTTTTCTATACGTAAATAAACTAATAGAATCATTAAAGATTAATGTACCCAATTCTTCAGAAGGATTTCCTACATTTGGAAAAGTCATTTCATATTCTATATATCCTGTAGTAACATTTTTTTGAGAAAAAGATAAAAAGGCATTTAACAATATTATAAATGTTATTAAGTTTAATTTTTTTTTCATTTTTTTAGAATTTAAGAACAAAATGAACTCACAAAATTAAATATTACATTCTTTTTGTGAGTTCATAAAACATTTGTTTACTCTGCTAACCAGTCAAGTATGTCTTGTATAAAACCATCCCAAGTATTATCATCCCATCCGCTACAATCAATTTCAGTTGTCCAAGAAAAATTACCATCTGATATTGTCAAAGTAAACCCACAACTTGCATCTTCTTCAGAAGAAACAGTATAAGTCACATCGTTCTCCTTTGTAAAATCAGCATTTTCTAATTCTACAAAATTGGTCAATTCAACTGTTGTAATATCAACTGTTGTAATATCAACTGTTGAAACTTTTTCTACATCATTTGTTGCAAAGGCAAATGAAACGGTTAGTAGTAATACTAATGATAAAAATAATTTTTTCATAATGAAATAATTTAAAGGTTAAATTTTGCAGAACAATTTAATTGGCCCTTATTCTGCATGTGGTCTTTCCACAGTTTGGACTTTTTAGGTTTTCATTCTTCACTTTCAGAGAGTCAATTCACATTTTTTTCTTTTAATTCCGTAAGTCGGATGGTCTTTAAATTGCTCTGGTTCGGTGTCCAAATGACCCGTCCTGAAATATGTATACAAAAAACAACAAGTATATGTATAAAAATGATGGATATGTAAGACGTTATAGTGAGAGTTTTAAACTCAAAGTATTAGCAGAACTTACCAAAGGAAACCATTCCAAAAGACAAATTGCCTTAACTTACGGCATACAATCTAGTACGATAAACGTATGGATTAAAAAATATGACCGTAAAGATTTAATGAACACCCGTGTAACCGTGCAAACAGACGACGAATTATCCCGTATTAAAGCCCTTCAAAAAGAGCTAAAACAACTCAAAGATCTTCTTATTAAAAAGGATCTAGATAAACTTGTGAATGATAGTTATCTTGAAGTAGCTGCTGAAAATCTTGGCTATAAAAATGTTGAAGAATTAAAAAAAAACTTAAACATAAAGCCTTAATGAAAATAGCACCGATTAATAGAAAAAAAAGAAGGTACGCCATCGCTACTATTTGTAATGCTTTCGAGTTAAAAAGAGATGCTTATTACAAATATCAAAAAAGGTTTGTTCTTAAAAAACAAATAGAACAAAATGTAATAATGCTTGTTAAAAAAAGCAGGAAAACATTACCCAGAGAAGGTACTAGAAAGCTAATGAAATCCTTACATAATGATTTTAGGAAACAGAATATAAATATAGGTAGAGACCAGTTATTTAGAATCTTAAAAGAAAATAATTTGTTAATTAGAAGGAAAAAATATTCTTCTAAAACAACCAACTCTTACCATCGTTTTTATAAATATAAAAATATCATAAAAGACCTGATCATTAATAGACCTAACCAAGTTTGGGCTTCGGATATTACCTATATAAGAACTATAAATGGATTTTGTTATTTAGCACTTATTACTGATATGTATTCAAGAAAAATAGTAGGCTATGATATTAGTGATAGTTTAGAACTTAAAGGCTGTGTTAGAGCTTTAAATAAAGCTATTTATCAAACTAAAAATACCGAAGAAATCATACATCATTCTGATAGAGGAATACAATATTGTAGCAATGTTTATACTCAAATTTTGAAAAGAAAAAAGATACAAATCAGTATGACCCAAGAAAATCATTGCTACGAAAACGCAATGGCCGAAAGAGTTAACGGAATTTTAAAAGATGAATTCTTCCTCGACCAAACATTTACAAATATCAATCACGCCAAAAAAGCAACAAAAAATGCAATCAAATTATATAATAATAAAAGATTACATTTATCTTTAGATTATAAAACACCTAATTACGTGCACAAAAATGTAGCATAAATTTTAATAATTAACTGTAGCCCTATTTTAGGACGAGACAAAATGGCTACCAACGGTTTGGCTATGCGTAGTGCGGGATTTCAAGGCACTTCACTTTCCGTTTAGTATTTAGTTTATTTAATGTAATTACTTTCATATCAGCACATTCACCCGCATTACGTATAGCCAATGTTGGGCAATCGTTATTTATTTTCCCATTTATAAATCATTCCTAAACCACCTTTTTGATTAGCTTGTGGTAAGTGTTCGACAAAGTCATTTTTTAACAATACTGCTGTGGTTGCCTTATTTTCCATACTATTCACTTTTGCATAAATCACACGAATTGAATTAGTTTTGCAATAGTCAAGTACGGCTGAAAGCGCTTCGGTCATAAACCCATTGTTCCTAAACTCTTTTAATAGTGCATAATCTATTTCCCAACCATTTTCTTTGTCTATGTAATTCAATAATTCAGGACTATTTCTAAGCTCTCCCATAGAAGAGAAACTTGCATCAAAATAGTAACTATTGTAGCTCATTAGTCTTACAAAACCAATAAATTCCCTTTCTTCTGTCTCTGTTATTGTCCAAAATAATGCAGTCCCATTTTCATATTCTTTTCTTTTTGTTGCTATAACATCAGAGATCTCTAAATCATTGTTTACGGTTGGGCCGCCAAATAAGTCCATTGTTTCTTTATCAGCAAATAGTTCGGAATAACCAAAAACGTCTTTTGCTTTTATTTCTCGTAGAGTCAAATTGTCGGTTAAAAGCTTTTGCATTGCTAAATATTTGAGGAACGAAACAGATAAGAATTCTGCAAATTTCGGTTTATGCTTTCCGTTTCAGGTGTTAAAACTCGCAGTTTGCCGTTATTTAAAAAATCATTGTAGTAGACGATTGCTTTGTTCTTTTTACAAAACGAGACAGCACTCTCATTGCAACACAATTCAATTGGTTTAAAAGAACCATCTGTCTTATACATATATCCTGTGCCATTTGGATTCTTTTGAGAGCAATCTCCAACTGCCACATCATAACCTGGCATCAGGATTCCCGGCATTCCGAATGTTTGGCGTTCTCTTTTTTCATCAAATATTTTTTTATATCTATATTTCCTTCCTAAACCTTTAAAATCTGTATGCCAATTTTCACAAGATTTATTTTTTAATGAAACTTCTGTGTCAACTACTGCAAAGAACATAGAAGGTGGTATTTGTAGTAATTCAACACCATTTTTAATATGCTCCATTAGAGGAAATAATTTCTGACCCGAGTAGATTTTTTTTCCTTCTTCCGACATAATTGCCGTTGAATGTTCAATCTCATCTTCATCATTTATGATTGAAAACATTCGACCAAAGACAGGCTTTAAACCTTCAGGGACTACCAATTCAGAATAGAATTTTAAAGGTGGTTTATCCATTGATTGGATTTCTTTACTGTCAAAATCAACGGAAGGATTATTGAAATTTTTCAATGCAATTACTCCATCAATTTTAACCAAAGCTACAGTGTTTTCTATTGTGGTTTCAGTTCCTTTTACTTCACAATGAACACTCTTAGTTTCGTTTTGTGATTTTCCAAATAATTTGTCAAACATATGTTATCTGTTTTTTAATGTTGCCCAACGGTTGGGTATAAGCATAGTAAGGGGTTAACAAGTTATTAGTTTCGATTTAAAAACTACTTTTGCAAATACAAAACTAACTTTGGTTTTGACTTTTAGCCCTTATTATGTTTATACCATGTTAGCACAAGTAATTTTTTCTTTTTAATCGCAATCTTTGATACACTCCCCTTTAGCATTTATACGAAAATTCTTTCCGTTCTGAATAACATAAGCCTTATCATCATAAAAAGGGCCTGCCGATTGATACTTAAAAGGTATAATGATTGAGCCTTTCTCATTGATATAGCCCCATTTTTCATTTAATTTTGTTGCTGATAAATCCCCATTTATAGTTAAATGTATAGATCTTACTATGCTGTCATATTTGAATGGAACGATAATTTTACCGATTTCATTAATTAACCCCCACTTATCACCTAATTTTGCGCTTGATAGCCCCTCACGAAAAACATCTACATCATTATATTTAAGCGGAATAATAATATTTCCTTTAGAATCAATAAATCCCCATTTTCCTTTTAAATGTGTTCTCCAAGGTACTCCATAATCAAACGAACCTTGAGATACATTATTGAGTAGAAGTTTTTTAAAACTTCCTTTTTCCTTTTTCTCTGCCACCTCTTTCGCTCGTTTTTTCTTTTTCTCTAATCTTTCTTTTTCTTCTTGGGATATTTCTCCTTTCTTATTAATGATAAACCATTCATTATTCATCTTTACACCTGCCAAACCTTCTGAAAAAAATGAGACGGCTTCATATTTTAATGGAATAACTATTTTTCCTTTAAGGTCAATAAATCCCCATTTTCCATTTTGCCTTACTCGTGCTAAGCTATCGTAAAAAACTCCTGCATCATCGTATTGTAGTGAGACTATAAATTTTCCTTTTTGATTGATAAAACCATATTTATTATTGAACCACACTTTTGCTAAGCCTTCTGAAAACAGGGTGTCTGAATGCAGTTTTTTGAACAGCTTAGAGTTTTCTAAGCGAATAAATTTATTTCCCTCAATATCTAAATTATCTACTTTATCTAATTTTGCCTTGATTGACGGATTAAGTGAAAGAACCAACATGCCCTCACTCATAACTGCCTGAAATTCTTTTTCTTTATCAGTTACCAAATAGTCCGATTCTTGTTTTTCAATGAAAATAGCATTTTGTTGCGTTTTACTGTCTATCCATACTCCACTATAATCTTGCTAATTAAAGTTACAGGAAGTGAGTAAAATGATAAATATTAAAACTATAAATGTTATCTTATTATTTTTCATCCTCTATAATTTTGTCTATTTGTGATTTGTTTTCTGGTAAATAGTTGGTGGCAATGTCCCAAATAATGGCGTAATCTATACCAAAATATTCATGCGATACTTTGTTTCTCAACAAATACATTTCCTGCCAAGGCACATCAGTATATTTTTCTTTGATGCTATTAGGTAAGTTTTTAGATGCTTCGCCGATAATTTCAAAATTGCGGATAACTGCATCTACGGTTTTGTAATCTTTTTTAAATTGATCAAAAGAATAATCGCTTATGTATTCGGCAATACGTTCCATAGCTGTTTGAATATCTTCTAAATACAATTTGTATGCCCGTTTTTCTCTTTTCATATTAAACGTATTGTACCTGTGCTAAAATTTGTTCTTTTAGTTGCTTTTTAAGAGCAGGTTTGGTAACCAAATCTATTTTCCTGCCAAATGCTTTTTCTAAATACATTTCTAAAGTGAAAAACCTCCAACCGATGGGCTTTTCTAATTCTATCAAAATATCTATATCGCTATCTCTACGAAAGGTATTATTAGCAAAAGAGCCAAATATGCCAATTTCCTTGACTGAAAATTCCTTTTCCAAATAAGGTTTAAGTTCGTTGAGTTTTTGTAGTATGGTGTTTGTAGTCATAGGTTTATTGGGTTTTAGTATTCTTAATTATATCAATATAATCAACTATTTGAGCATCAGGGTGTAATTCCGAAAAAACACCTTCCATCCCTTCAATCCATTTGGTTCCTTCTTCTCCTGTTAAAACAATCATCAATTTAAGTTTAGTACCATCATTGTAGCCTATATTAACATTATCGTGATACCACTTTTGATTTGCACTAATATTTATTGCTCCTTCCATTATTGAATATTTTGAATTGTCTAACCCTAAAACTAACCATAATTTATGGTTCTTTAATTCGTTCAAATTTCCGATATATGCTCCAAAAACCTTAACGTTCACCCCAACAGTTGAACCATTTTGTGGATATAATATATTAAATGATTCCTTAATTTTTTCCGCTTTTTCATAAATTCCTTTTATCTCATTTATTTCTTCTTTATTGCTATCAGCAGTATCACAACTCCTTATACTTGTTCCTAATGCCACAATAGAAGTTAAAAGTACCACTAATGAACTTAACTGTTTTACAATGTTATTTCTTTCTTCTGCCATAATTCTATAAATCTTAATTGTTAATAATCAAGTCTCATTCTAGTTTCCATTACCTCGCCTTTTCTTATCTAAGTCTATTTTTGTAGAATACTAGTTCATATTCATTATCTTCTATTTTAACACCGTATTTATTATTAGCAGTCCATTTTTTTCTATAAAATTTTGCTTTTTCAAATGAAGAAAATATGTAAACGTCTGTTCTAAAACGGAAAGTCTTAATAAGATTGTATTTTTCTCGTATATCTCTATGATAGTAAGGACGTTCATCATTTATAATTGGTTCGAATGCACTTGTACACCCATAATCATCCATACTATACCTCCCACTACAGCTATGAATTTTGATTATTTTTGGGCTTTTAATTTTTTGAATTTTAGTGTAGATGTAATAGATATCTCCTCCACCATATTCGATTTTTTGACCAGATACTAATGAGAAAACGTAATAGATAAATGTTTCTTTCTCCTTCACTTTCCGTTTAGCTTCTTTTTTTCGTTTCCTTTCAGCTACAGCACGGCGTTGTTGTTCGGCTTTTTTCTTGGCTTCGGTGGCTTTGCGTTGGGCTTCTGCTTGTTTGCGTTTTTGCTCTTGGGCAAGGCGTTGCTGTTCTTCGGTGTTTTTGCCGTCATTTTTGCTATCTTCTTCCTTTTCGGCTACAGCTTCTTTTTCTTCGGTTTTGTCTTCTTTCTCGCCTTTTTTCTCACGTTCTGCTATCTCGTTTTGGGCATTGGCTAATGCACGGTGGCAGGTGTGGTAGCCATAGCAGTTGGTATAGCCTTGGTCTATAACATCGCGTAAGAGGCTTACTTTTCGGTTCAGTTGGCTTAAATTTAATTTCTCATTTGGATAGAGTTTTTTAAGTTCCTCTAGCTTTCGTATCTTGTCTTTTTTGTCAGCTATTTCTTCGTCCATAGCAGTTTTTATTTCCTCAATAATGGGCATATTAAAGTCAGTAATTTGCAAGTCACGAAAAAAAATACTGAGTTTGTAAAAATCTTCCAGGTTCTCTTTCTTTATATTAAAGTAACTTCTTATTTTTTTAACATCAGAGTCTTTTAAGTAGGTATATTCATCAAATGTTCCCCAACCTACCCATACAAATTCTACATCATAGGTATCCTTAATGAAATTTGGTGGGAAAAAAAACCGTATAGTTGTGGCAAAATTGAAAAGACTACTCTTGTTTGGTTTTATTCCACCTCCATTCTGGGTTTTTATTCCTAGTTTCTTATAAACTGCATCGCTCATCAATTTGCCTTTGTAACGTAAATTCCAAAATTCAAATTCGGTTATAGTGGCATTCACTTTTATTCCTCCGAACAACGTGGCGGAATATTTTACTTTGGCTCTATAATCTATGGTTACATCATGGTTAGTTACTGTCCCGTGAAAAGTATATTCTCCTTCTATAAAATCCTTTTTATTGTCTTGTGCTATTGCATAAGTGGATAGCAATAGAAGGAAAATCGTTAATATTTTTTTCATCTATGTTTTTATGGTTTCGGTTTCTTTATTATTTGTGCTAACGTATAGTATATGAAATCGTTTGGCATTTCGAAGCACTTTCCTGTCAAACCACTACAATTTTCACTAAGTGTAACTACCTCAAAATTAGCACTATCCGCCAAATATTTTATATACATTGTTAGGTGCTGGGCTTTATTCATTATCAAGCACTTACATTCATTAGCTGCTCTGTTTTTTGTTTTATTTGGGTCGGCAATTTTCCCGTGCGTTTGGGCGGCCATACTCTTTGACAAGTTTTGGTTTGTGCGTTGGCTTTTTGAGCGACTTGGCAATGTGTATGGATGCGAAGTGCTGGCATTATTCTCCAAGATTAGGCAATGATAGTTGAAGAGACAGACTAACATCATCCAAAGAATCAACAACTTGATTTATTTTCTTTATATATTTTCTTCTCTCCAGTATTGGCTTACATATTTGTTCAAAAACCTTTTTAGTCTTCGGTACTGGAATCATAAGTTCCATTAATTGATTTTCTTTGAAACGACCTCTACTTTCTTTTGTAGAACCAGTTGTTAAACGAATAATGTAATTAATTGATTGAGGAGAAATTAAATAGAATACAATATATTCTAAAAGCATTTCTTCATCAAATTTAGGTTTTTTTAATTTGAATGTTGGAAACTCACTAGAAACTGTTCCATTCTCAAATTCCTCATTCACTACACCAAATGAACCGTTTTTTGCAAATAATCTACTATAAACTAACCATCCTTTTTGTACGAAATTTAGTCTATTTGCACCTATCTGATGCCCATAATTCACTTCTCTTTTAAATAATCCTCTCCCTTTCCCATGTAAGCCTAACTGAGTATATTTATTTTCCTTTTCCAACACACGATTATCTGAAATTGGTTCAAATAAATCAGAGAATCTATAATATTCGAAACTTTCAGGTTTGTACTTTTTACTAAAGTTGTTTTGATTAATGCTATCAATAATATTGCTTCCTACCTGATTGATGAATTCAAATTTTGCAACTGATTCTTTCTTTAGATTATTGATATCATCAATTTCAGGAAGCTCCATGTAATCAATATATCTTTCAGCATCTATTCTGTCAGAAATACTCTTTAGTGAAACAAGTTTTGTGTTTTTATGGATTGGTTCAAATTTTTCTTTTTTTAGAAAGTTTCTGAAATCAAATAATATATCAGGTAATTGATTTCCTGCTATTTGGTGGCCTAGTGTTGAATAACCAGTATTAGTACAAACAGCCATAAAAACCTTGTCTGGTAAGGTGTCATTGTTATTCTCCTTCCGTTTTAGGAATAATACCGATGTTTTAACAGCAGTATTATAACCTTCAAAAGTTTCTTTGTTAAATCCAATAACGCCAAGCAATTCTGCCTCCTTATGCAAAAACTCTCTTACAAAAGAGTTACGGTCTCCATTTAAAATTCCATCTGGTAATATTATAGCTAATATTCCTGAACCTTTTTTTACTAAATTAAGACATCTTTCAATCGCAAGTATTTCTCTCGTTTGACTATTTCTTCCTGAACCAAGTTCAAATCTGTTTAATATATTATCATCTGTTTCTTTTGCTCCAAAAGGTGGATTCGTAAAGCAAATATCATAATTACCTTCCTCAATTAGTCCATCAATATTTTTAAACCCATCAGCCTGATGTACACCTGTGTTTCCATCACCATGAACAATCATGTTCATTTTACAAGATTGAGCTGTTCTATATTTCCAGTCTGTTCCGAATAAAGATTCATCAGAAAGTACTTTTTTCCATTTTTTCTTCTCTGAATCAGAAAACTCATTTAAGCGAATTTTCTCTGAAACAATCTCAAATGCATAAATCAGAAATCCACCTGTACCACAGAATGGGTCAATGATTTTTTCGCCTATTTTCGGAGAAATCGCTTCTACAATAAACTCAACAACATTCCTCGGAGTAAAAAATTCACCTAAACCACCTGTAAATGTATCTCCTAAAAAATATTCAAAGGCTTCTCCTTTTACATCAAAATTTGTTAGAGTTAAATCAAAGCGCTCAAAAATTCGAACAATTTCTCTTATAGTTCTATCTTTTAGTTCTATTAATGTCTCGGCAGGAAATAATTCCTTAAATCCATCAGCTTTTTGAATTTCCTGAAATTGCTGTTGTACAATATTAACTTTTAGTTGTTCAAGTGTTTTGTCAAAAATTTCTAACGTAAAACGATTACTTTCTTTGTTGAATTGCTCTTCATACATTTTGGCAAATAACACTTTTGACATTTCATCAAAAGCCTGAATAGAATCATACCCTTCATTATTTCTAATTGACGTATGACATTTTTTCAATAAATCCTTAAATATATTAACATCATCAATTGTAAATAATTCTTTTGTGGCCTCTTCTCTTAAAACTTCTTGAATATTTTTGCTTAAAACAGCACTAACAAAATCCTTTAAGAGGTTTGTACGTTTTGGTAGTTCTTTTAACCTTGATTTATCTAGTGCTTGAAAAATATGATAATTAGTGCCATTTGTTAAAACTGCAATAGGTGCGATTTTGGGAAGTAATCTTGCATAACTAATAACTTGGTCTCTACCACTTTTTGATAATATTTCTTTCGGTCCTTTAGTATCTACAACAATAATCGGAGTTTCACACTTTTTATCAGAGTATATTACAATATCAGCAAAAATTGACTTCGATTTTCTCCCTTCTTGTACTTTAATTGTTTTCTCAAACTCCATACAGTCTTTCTTATACCCTAAGTTTTCTAACCATGGTAAGACTACATGAACTTTTATTTCTTCTTCATTATTATATGTTCGCATATTATTATTCTCTAAATCAACAAAAAAGTAAACAATTCTTAATTTACACTAATCTCACAAAGATACATTTTTATGTGTGCGGTAGCAAAAATTTGGCTCTTTTACAAGCAAAAGTGTCTGCTCGTGAGTTGGAGCTTGTAAATGTGCCAAATGTGCGTTGGCTTTTCTTTTTCATTTGCGGATCGGCAAAACAAAAATCTATCAATTTAGCACTTCGTTTCATTTTCCTCAGCCTTGCACCTAACGGTCTCGTATAAGAATAGTAGCGGATTTTATATACTTACTTTTCCGTTTATTACTGTCGTTTAATCTATAAAATTCATTTTCGTTTAAGCAATTAAACCGCTATTATTTTTATACATTGTTGGCAACTGGGCGTTATTCAGTTCGTGTTTCAAATCCCAATTCCGTCCAAAATTCGCTATAAAATTTTTTTGATTCCATAAGTTTATCGTGATTCCCAAAGTCGGCTATAATTCCGTTTTCCAAAACATAAATACGGTCAGCAATTTTAGGCAAAGAATGTAATCTGTGAGAAATAAAAATTATTGTCAATTCAGATTTTAACTTATTTAACAAATCCAAAACGAACTGTTCTGTTTTTCTGTCCATTGCAGAGGTAAATTCATCTAATAGTAGAACCTTTGGTTTTTTGTATAAAGCACGCATTAATGCAATCACTTGTTTTTGTCCGCCTGATAGATTAATGCTTTCTTCGCCAAGAATAGTGGCGTAGCTCTGCGGTAAAGAGTTTATAAAAGTTTCAAAGCCGTAATCTTGACAGAACTTTACAATATTTTCTGGTTTATCCTCTTGACCTAAAAGAATGTTTGTAATAACATTTCCTCCAAAAATGGTAACATCTTGCGGTACAACACCTAAAATATTTCGCCAACTTGTTGTATTTAGTTCAATAAGTTTATTTTGATTATTGACAATTATAGTTCCGTTTTCAAAAGCATAGAATTTTTGCAGGATTTGCCCTAATGTACTTTTACCACTACCGCTTTCGCCAACAATAGCAATACATTCATTTTTATTTGCTTTAATATTTATGGCTTTTAATAATTGACTTCTGCCTGCAAAACGGAAAGAAAGGTTTTTAATTACGAGAGATTTAAAATCCAAAATTTCAGTACTTCCGTTTTGTTCTTTTTCCATTGAAGCAAACTCATACATTCTGTTAAAAGCTACTTTAGCTTCGTTAATAGGAATTGTAATTAGTGCTAAGCTTGCAACTGATGGCAATAATGAACCTGCAATACCTAAAATTGCCATTAATTCTCCTAATTGCATTGTTTCATTATAGACTTGAATAGATGTATAAACCAAAATACCCATTAAAAATAATACACTAAAAACACTAGAAAAAACAGATAGACGTAAATTAATTTTACCAAGATTAAAGGCTTTTTCTTGGAAGTTGCCATAAATGAGTTGGTTTATTTTTTGAAATATAGATTGTCTGTTATTATTTTTTATAATCGCAATACCTTGCATTGACGTAATATAATTACTTTCACTAAAAGCGTAGCCTTGCATTACTTCTTTTTGAGCATTGATAATACGTTTGTTAAAACTATAAATAAGGATAAAGTAAAAAGGTAAACTAATAAAAGCGATTAAGCCTGTTTGCCAAGAATAGTAACACAAAAAACCTAAAGATACAATAGTAACCAAAACATTAATTGCCACATTGCCTACAATTTGACTAATTACACGCTGCACACGTTGTGTATCGTTTAAACGCGCTACAAGTTCACCAATTTTACGAGTATCAAAAAAAGGTTTTGGTAAATTTAGTAGCGATGAATAGAAATTATCTACAATACGATTGTTAAAATCTTTAGTTTGACGGATTAGGAAATAATCTCGTAAAGCAGTAAACAATACTCTTATCAGTAACAAAAAAGCAACGAGAGCAATACCAGTAATTAGTTTATTAAAGTCTTTTGAAGGTAAAATATTATCTATTAATTTTTGAGAAAAAATTGCCATTGCCATACCCAAAATAGCAATACCTAAACCCAATAAAACACTAAAAGAGATTAAACGATAGTCTTCTTTGAGTAATTTTAAAAACCAATCTTTTTTATTTTTAGTTTGGGATTTAGATTTTACAAAATTGTCATTTGGTATTAATGTCAAGCAAGATTTAGATTTCCAAATAATGTCTAATTCTTCTTTTGTTAAATGAATTATCCCTTTAGCTGGGTCGCCAATAATAAATTTATTGTTTTCATAGCCATAACAAATAATATAGTGTTGTAGTCGTTCTTCTATTAAAACGTGTAATATTAATGGTTCTTTATGGTCTATTATTGCTTGAAAGTCTGCTTCATTACCTTGTGCAGTAAAACCTAATTGGTTTGATGCTTGATATAAGCCTAATAAAGTTGTGCCTTGTTTAGTAGTACCGCTTAGTTCCCGTAATTTTTCTAAGTTATTTGAGCCACCATAATATTGAATGGGTGCATAACATTTTGTCGTTTTAAGCAGCTTTATTTTTCTCAGTACAGATTAGGTTAACTACTTTGTTCCATTTATCACTCAGTTTAGTTGTTCTTAATGTGAGCATATTTTGAGCTCCAATTTTAGACCAACGTTGTCCAGAGAGTTTCATTCTTTTTTGAACAACCTCCCTGTTAGCTGCTTCTATGGCTCCAGATCCTATAATACCTGCTCCTGTATTTTGATATTGCTGATAGTCCATACGCGACCTATTTTCGGTATAATATGTGATAAGTTGGCTTTGTTGTTTACGTTGATTTTGCTTTGTCAATTCTAAGTTTTTGATATTCTCAATGACTTGATTTACTTGACTGTTTTTTAGTAGTTGCTCCTGTTGACCAACCCAACTGTTATATGACTCTTGATTAGAGAGACAAACCTTAGCAAAATCGTGTAAATGTTCTAAAGCATGATACCAATCCAATATTTGTGTGGCAAAAGGGTAATGTTGATCTACCCATTTCCATATCCATCTAGCACCATCACCAACAAAAATCAGTCGCTTATCAATACTCCTGTAACAGCCTAAGTATCTATCCATTCTATCTGTAAACTTATCAGCTTTGCCTAAATATGCTTCATACAACGAATGGCGTATCCATCCACGTTTATTTGATATGTCCATACAGCTACTCTGTTTAAAAATTCTGCCTAATTTTACTTCTTTCCAAGCCTCTTCCCGAGTGAAAAGCATCGACCCATCGACCATAGCATATATGCACTCTTGGTTATCTACCTTAAGAATATCAGGTTCAACGGCATCAACCTCCAATACTTTTTCTTGCTCTAATAAACCACCATAAAAGTCTGTGACTCTGTAAAGCTGCATCGCATTGACTGAAACACCTAGAAGATTCGATAAAACTTCATGACCATCTCCATAACAATCGTTTTGACCAATATAAATCATTTTGTCTTGCATATAGGGACTTATCTTAAATCCATTGACTTTTTCACTAAAGGGATGAGTGTTGTTAATCTCTATCTTTCCGTAACGTGATAAGTTTTTTTTACGCCTGTCTTTAGATGGTTCGCTTATACTTCTCTCTAAAACCTCTCGACCATAGTCCGTCCATATTTGATCAAAAGTCTTTTCGTAATCATAGTAACTCTTTATGTTTGATAATTTTGCTATCGCTTGATAACGCTTCTTGGCTTGGGCTAAAAATTCCTCTTCGCTAATCATAATGGTGTCGCTTTTAAAAGTTAATCCTTAAAAATAACTATTTCGCGACAAAATGTTATGCACCCTATTGAATTAGCGACAATAAACACGATACACCACAGTCCGATTGGTCGTGTTGTAAAATGAATGTTTGTTTAAGATGTTTTTGGGATAGGTTGATTGCTTTAGTCATTTTGATTTAATACCCTTAAAATTCCGTTAGCATTTAATTGTCCATTATGTTTTTTTATCAACTCGTTATTTTTATTGTATATCAGTATATAAGGAATAGATTGAGCATTAAATTGATTAGTAAAATGGAAAGCGTTATCATATAAAAAGGTAATATTAGGTTGATTATTTAGTTTGTATTCTTCCGAAAACTGCTTTATGGTATCAATAGGTTCATTTGATACAAAAACAAATTGAACATTTTTAAACTTATTTATATTTTTACTTATGCTTTGTGCTTCATGATGACAAAAATCACATTCACTGTTAAAGTAAATGAAGATAGTTGTAATATTAGTTTTTAAGTTTTTCTTTGTAAAAGAAATACTATCTAAAGTTTTAAAATCAAAATTTGGAATAGTTTGCAACTGTTTAGCAATTTCATTTTTCTCTTTTGATTTTGTAACAATGTTATATCCTAAATAAGATAATAAACTAACAACAACTAAAATAACAGCAAAGAGTATTTTTCTTTTATTCATAAATTTAACTCATATTTAAGGTAAAAAACATTACACCAACTATCCAAATTAATAGACAAATCCCATAACTACTTGCTACTATAGAAAAGCCTTTGTCAGTATTTTCATTAAGTTCGTTACCAATCAAATACGCCAAAATGAACCAATATATTAGCTCAAATAGATTCAATACTTGAAACGGATAAATAAACCAAGGTTGTAAACCCTCAGAACCTATAATGTTTAAAGCAGATAATGGATAGAAGTATTGCAAATCTTCTAAATTATAATCTGTTTGAAAAAAATAAAACCAAGCAGTTTTAAAAACAATGACCAACAAAAATATAAACTCTGCTTTTACTACTATATTAAAAAGTATTTTATATTTGATTTCTTTACCAAAAAAGAAACAACCAACATCAATAATTGCTGCAATAATTGATATCTTCAATAAAAGAAGCAATGGTAGAATTACATAACTCAACCACTGCCACTTTTCTCTGAAATCAATCATGTTATCAATTTGCTCTATAGACAATTGTTCTGATAGTGAATTAATCACTACTTCATCTGTATTGAGTAACTCTTTAGAAAAAAAACCTAAACAAAATTGAGTTAATACTAGTATTAAAAATATAGCCTTATTACTCACTCGTTGTTTTATTTCTTTTCAATATTGTCAAATACATACTTGCTGCAAGACAGAATGAACCTATAATACCAATTATCGCGCCTAATTGTTCTTTGTCGTTTTGATTTCCTAACAATATTAAGGTTAGAAAAACACCTAATACAGTCAAACTTGCTACAAAAATAAAACTAGGTATGTCCTTTTTTAAAAATAATTTCATAATTATAAATTTATAAAATCCTCAAGAAATATTAATTATACTCCTTGAGGATAAATAATTTACAAATCTGTACAGCCTAATGCAACTGCAGAAGGTGTTAAAGACCAAGTTACTGCCCATAAAATTGCTGCAGCTCCTCCCGTAAGGAAAAATGCCGCTGCAAAAGTTAATGCACCCATAGCTATTCCAGCTGCACATCCAACATCACCTCCACCTTGAAGGTTTTCCATTTGATTAAAATCTAATGTTTTCATAATAAAATAATTTTAAGTTATACCATTCAAATTTAGTTAAATTTTAGAAATTGTGAATGGCTTTTATCAATTTCTAAAACGTTTATTTACAGTCTTTTTTCTCCGTTTGAGAGAGTCAGCCTTGTTGCCAACGTTTTGGCTATGCGTAGTTTGGGATTTTAAAGCGATAAATTTTCAATTTACTCAAATGTTATTTGCTTGCATAGACTTGCTGATTATCGTTAATCCCCAAATTACGTATAGCCTTTGTTACCTGCTGGCTTTTTTTCTTTTTAGTTAATTCAATAAATTCAGCTTGTATTCGTTTGTTTTTGATTAAAATTCTGAAATACGGGCACTTTCCATTTATTGATAAATCTTTTTCATCATTTCCTTTTCTGAATTTAATTATCTCAAACTGGTCAGGATTGAACTTATGTAAAAATGTTATAGGTACGCCCATAAATCCGTTATAGTCAGAAGGAATGTCTTTAGTTTTATTTACATTAATACCATCGTAATTGTCATATTTAGGGTATTCGGTTTCATTTCCAAAATACTTCTTTGTCAATTCAATATCTTCGTGTCTTTTAGAAGTTTCTAAATTAGTTAGCCATAAACAATTATTAGGGGATATTATTTTATTTCCAGATTCATTAATTCGAGCTTCTGTTCCGTAAAGTTCGTAGTGTTCGGGAACAATAAAACCAGAAATACCTCTACCAAGGTTTATACCTAGCCACGCATTATTTTCTTTAATTAACTTAAATATTTCTTTGTAAGTAATTGCATTAATGTTACCTATTAATAAAAAAGCTTTGTCGTATTTAATTAATTGAGCAACATATTCTCTGAATAGTGAAAACGGTGGATTAGTAACAACAATGTCTGATTGTTTTAATAGTTCGATACTTTCAGTACTTCGGAAATCGCCATTTCCATTAAAGTAAATAATATCTTGGGAATTTGGTTCAATTCTATCTTCTATTGTTCCTGTATATTCATAGAAAGACCCGTTTTCAGATTCTTCAGTATTAAACAAATCTCGTTCTTGTTTTTTATAACAAGCAGATATTAATTTTTTAAGACCTAATTCTTTAAAATTCTGTGCAAAGTATTTAAAAAAATTACTGATACGAGCATCATCACAGTTACAAAAAACTACTTTGCCTTTAAAGTGGTTTTTATAATGTTCTAATTCACTTTCTATGTCCGAAAACTGCGTATAAAACTCATCGTTTTTATTGGTTTTTGCTTTATTTAATAAAGAGTGTTGTACCTTTCTTGCCATTTCAATCTTGTTTAAAAATCACTTTTTTTGAGTAATTTGATTAAATATATCACTACCTAATGCTTTAAGAGATGTTTTAGAAATCTCAATCATAATTTCAAACATCTTTTCTGCATTCCACTTTTTACCATCTCCTTGTGTATAAATTGAAGTCGCTTGAAGCATTATGTTTTTCTTGTTATGCTTAACAAATTTGTTTTCACATAAATTTTCATTGATAGGCATTCCGTAATTAGCAGATGTTAAGCGGTCTAATCTATTTAACATACCCGAATTGTATGTAAGTGTTACTACTCTTCCGTCTGGTCTTGTAACATTTATAGTTTCAGTCAAGAAATTTGACCCTTCTAAGAATAAAACGTAAGGGAAATGTTATTCAGCTAACATAAAATTAGCAATTTCAGATATGTTTTTGTGCGACCTTTCTATTGCATTACCAGCAGCCATAAGGTCTTGGTTGTTATTTTTACCAACTAATTTTCCTTGTTGAATATTATCAATATCTTTTCCTTGATGTTTAGCCTCTGATACCAAAACTATTCTCCAATTTCCATTGTCGTCTTTTACTTCAATAATTCCACCATCAGGTTTTATACTTGAGTTTGATACAAAAAGTGTCCGTCCTAAGTTTTTATCAATTTTCTGTAAAATTTCGTTTATTTCTTCCTTTTTAATGCTTGTTCTATATTGAAAACTTAATTGAGGATAATCTTTTTCAAGTTGTTTAATTATGAGTTGTGAAATTTTTCCAACAGTTATGTCGTGTGATTTTGCTTCTTCTCCAAATATGCCAACTACACCTTGGGATTTTTTATGTTGATTTGCTAAGTACATGACAAAAATTTAGTCAAGTTCATATTGTTTTGATTTACAGGGTTTAATAGCACAGAAGCGATATAATCTAATCCATATTTGAATATGCTTTTAGCCATTCTTCCATGCTTTTTTATTTTGATAGGCTTAATCTGATGTAAATATATACCAACTTTGTAACACCATACGAAAGCCATCATTACAAGCAGTACTAATTTTTCAATACGCTTAATATCTTGCAGGTGTGTGTTTTCAATATCAAAGCCACTGGCTTTCATTGCTTTAAAACACATCTCTATCTGCCATCGTTCTTTGTATTGTTCAAAGGCCTTATCAGGAGCGTTGAACGATACAATGATTAAGAAATCAGGCTTTCCATTTTTTGGGTACAACTTGCATCCGGAAAGGAAACAAAGCTGACCATTAACACGTACAATTTTAGGATAATACACAAACTCATTGATCTTATGTGGATTAAACAAGTGAAATACTTTGATGGTTTTGTTCTTATCAGGAAGCTCTACCTTAAAGTTGTTTCGAATGCGGATATAATATTTGATTCCATTTGTATTCAAGAAATCCAACCAATGATTACCTACAAACTCTCTATCGGCTACAATGGATTTAATAACATCTTTGCCAAAAAGTCTTATGAAACGATTCACAAGATCAATACGCTCCTGACTGTTAGAGTTCCCTGGCTTATCTAACATAGTAAATAACAATGGGAAGGCAACACCTTTATAGACAACTCCCAACATAAAAATGTTGATGTTGGTCTGACCAAACTTCCAATTGGTCCTATCAATACTCAAGATCAATCCCTCTTGCTTAGGAAGGAGACTAAATATAAGACGAGCGATCAAATCTCCATCCAACGAATAATCAGCAATAAATCTTTGAATACGTCTGAGTGATGACTTCGAATCTACTGAGGTCTCAAAAGCGTTGGCTACCTTTTCAAAGGTAACTGTCTGTACCTTACAGAGGGCGATAATGAAATGTGATATGAGTTTGATTCTTGCCAAATTGATCTTACCTTGGAAATGAGAACTTAAAACTGAATTTAATTCACTACTTTTAGTGGAAGCATTGGTTTTTTTCATTAGAAAAATGAGTGATGTTATTCTTCTAATATACTGAAAATCAATGCTTTATTTTAATTATTTAACATTTAATTTACTGATAATCAATTAATTATATTTTTTGTCATGTACTAAAGTTGATTTGTTAATCTTTTTGATTGATTCTTTTTAGGCATATTGTTAGTTCACTATTTTTTATACAAAGATACAAATTTGTACTGATGTTCATTTTTGCGTGCTTGCAGGTAACGTTCCGGCTATGAATAGTAGCGGATTTTAAGGTAATTAACTTTCGGGTTACTACTATCTTTCCTATTAGTCATTGCTCTTTGATTTATCACTATCCCCGCTATTATTTATAGCCATTGTTAGCATTCGTTTTAATTCTTCTGATGTAGGAACCTTTCCTTTCAGATTGCTAGGTAATTCCTGTGTTAACTTATACGAAGAAACTCCAATCGGTTTATTATTTGTTCTCAATGTGTATTCAACTTCAAGATTGTCTTTTATTGGGCAAAGAATTATTCCGATAGATGGATTGTCGTCTGGTTGTTTCTCTTGTTCATCCAATAATTCAAGATAGAAGTTCATCTTACCTGCAAATTCAGGCTCAAATTCAACAGTCTTTAATTCAATAGCTACCAAACATTTCAATATCCTGTGATAAAACAGAAGGTCAATGAAGTATTCTTTTTGGTTCAGTTTTAGTCGGTACTGATTGCCTATAAAGCTAAAACCGTAACCAAGTTCAAGGAGTAAATCACGAATATTTTCAACTAACCTATTTTCTAGTTCTTTTTCCAAAATAGGTTTGGTAATTCCAAGAAAGTCAAGATTATATTCACTCTTCATTGCTTCATTAGCTTGTTCGGATAAATGAACTGGCAATGCTTTTTCAAAATTACTTTGTTTAGGGTCTTTTAAATGATGTTGATAAGCATTTGCTTTTATTTGGTTGAGTAGAACGGCTCTACTCCAACCCAATTTGTTCGTAGCGTCTAAGTAATATGCTCTTTCTTCAATATCTTTTACTTGATGAAGGATTAATAAATTTTGCCCCCAAGGAATGGTTAACGCTAATTCTAATAAGTCAGCATTATCTTTGTATTCTAAGTAGAATTGCCTCATTCTCCATAAATTCTGAGGAGAGTAGCCTTTTACACCATCAATGATTTTATTAATGTCTTTGGATAAGGTATCAACAATAGATTTTCCCCAATTATTCTTTTCTTGGTTTTGGACAATCAGTTTCCCAATTTCAAAATTTTGAGCAATATGATGTTTGTTTAGTGCTTTATAAGCTTCATATTTAGTAGAACTGATTGTGTTGACAATCTCTTTGAAAAATTCATTATATGTAGTTAAATCATTCATTTGGATATTTCTAATTCTCGCACAGGTGTGATAGAGATTGGTAAATTTCAAATCTCTCACAGCTGTGAGAGATTTACTTTTTAGTCGGTAATAATAATTCTCTAATATCAACATCTAGAATTTCAGCAATTTCTGCTAAAGTCTCAATAGACGGTTGCATATCATTTGTACACCATCTTGAAACAGTCGTCCTATTTTTACCTACTTTTTCAGCTAACCATTTGTTTGTTCTGTCTTGTTCAGCTAAAACTACCCGTATTCTATTATAATTCTTTTTACTGGTCATTTGAATCGTTTTAGACTATGTAAATAGCATTTAGTGTAAAAATAGTTTATTAAAAAGAATTGAATTTTTAACTTTTTAAACTATATTTGAATCGTATTACGTAACTATTGATTTGTTTGAAGATTCAATGATGTATTATGAGTAACTAAAATTAAAAAATCATTTTTATTATGATGAAGTACACAAAAGCAGATTTAGAAAGGATTGTTTTTACTCAATTAGAGAATTTGAATGCAATGAATGACCTTTTGAGCATTATGAAAGTCCAAAATGAATTGATTCAAAATGCGAATAAAAAATTACGAGATGAGATTTCAGAGTTTAAGCAGAAGCAATATCCAAAAACAAGAAGAAAATCAAATTAATCAGGCTTTGTTAGTAGTTTCAAGTTTCTCATTGAAATCTTAGTTTTGATTCCATATAGGTCTTTACGCATAGAAATGATAAGTTCGTTAAATTCCGATTCTTTACCTGATTCCAAAAAGTTTTTCATTGATAATAAAACTTTATCGGAGGCATAAAGTATCATATTAATCCATTCTGCATTTAGTTCATTATAAAGTCTTTCTTTTGAATCAATATCAGGTCTCTGTACAATGATTGTTGTCCCTTCTCTTTCAAAATTAACATAGGTATAACAGAGTAGAATAATTGCTTTGTATCTAGTTTCTTTGAATTGATGTTTTGTCTCGGATTTTCTTTTTTTATCAGCAATGAAAAAATCAAGAAGCCCTTTTAGTAGTCAACCTAAACCAATAAGTCCTATTGCAGATATTATTTCTTGGATTGTCATCTCTGTTTTAATGTCTCGTCCTAAAATAGGGCTACAGTTAATTATTAAAATTTATGCTACATTTTTGTGCACGTAATTAGGTGTTTTATAATCTAAAGATAAATGTAATCTTTTATTATTATATAATTTGATTGCATTTTTTGTTGCTTTTTTGGCGTGATTGATATTTGTAAATGTTTGGTCGAGGAAGAATTCATCTTTTAAAATTCCGTTAACTCTTTCGGCCATTGCGTTTTCGTAGCAATGATTTTCTTGGGTCATACTGATTTGTATCTTTTTTCTTTTCAAAATTTGAGTATAAACATTGCTACAATATTGTATTCCTCTATCAGAATGATGTATGATTTCTTCGGTATTTTTAGTTTGATAAATAGCTTTATTTAAAGCTCTAACACAGCCTTTAAGTTCTAAACTATCACTAATATCATAGCCTACTATTTTTCTTGAATACATATCAGTAATAAGTGCTAAATAACAAAATCCATTTATAGTTCTTATATAGGTAATATCCGAAGCCCAAACTTGGTTAGGTCTATTAATGATCAGGTCTTTTATGATATTTTTATATTTATAAAAACGATGGTAAGAGTTGGTTGTTTTAGAAGAATATTTTTTCCTTCTAATTAACAAATTATTTTCTTTTAAGATTCTAAATAACTGGTCTCTACCTATATTTATATTCTGTTTCCTAAAATCATTATGTAAGGATTTCATTAGCTTTCTAGTACCTTCTCTGGGTAATGTTTTCCTGCTTTTTTTAACAAGCATTATTACATTTTGTTCTATTTGTTTTTTAAGAACAAACCTTTTTTGATATTTGTAATAAGCATCTCTTTTTAACTCGAAAGCATTACAAATAGTAGCGATGGCGTACCTTCTTTTTTTTCTATTAATCGGTGCTATTTTCATTAAGGCTTTATGTTTAAGTTTTTTTTTAATTCTTCAACATTTTTATAGCCAAGATTTTCAGCAGCTACTTCAAGATAACTATCATTCACAAGTTTATCTAGATCCTTTTTAATAAGAAGATCTTTGAGTTGTTTTAGCTCTTTTTGAAGGGCTTTAATACGGGATAATTCGTCGTCTGTTTGCACGGTTACACGGGTGTTCATTAAATCTTTACGGTCATATTTTTTAATCCATACGTTTATCGTACTAGATTGTATGCCGTAAGTTAAGGCAATTTGTCTTTTGGAATGGTTTCCTTTGGTAAGTTCTGCTAATACTTTGAGTTTAAAACTCTCACTATAACGTCTTACATATCCATCATTTTTATACATATACTTGTTGTTTTTTGTATACATATTTCAGGACGGGTCATAATGAATGCTAACGGTCTAGTATAAGAGTAGCGGACTTAAACACACTAACTTTTCGGATAAACACAGACCTTTTTTATATTTACTTACTTTCGTTTTAGCTCTAAAACCGCTATTATTTTTATACATTGTTGTACACTGGCTTTTTTCATTCAGTTTGTCAATCAGCGTTGGCGTGAAAGCTCTTTTAAATTTGTGAGGCACGAGCAAACTTTAAATGTGCTTGAACTTGCGTTGGCTTTATTCTAAATATTTTTTCAATATGGCTTCTTTCTGTTTTGGAATTTCAGCTATTTCTGTTTCAAATGCCGTAATTTCTTTCTCTAAGTTTTCTATTTCAATATCCACTTTTTCCTGTTCTGCCATTGTAGGAAGTGGAATTTTAATTCCTTGAATTCTATCTATTGAAGCTCTTTTTGTTCTTGAAAATCCAATTTGCTGTCCTTCTTTATCTAAACAATATGCAATATATCTAGCTTTCGCAATTGGTTGTTTAATTCTCAAATAACCACAATGGTCGGTTGGATAAAATGGTTTATTCGCAGGAATTACATTTACCATCCAATCTCCATCTATTCCCCAAACTACCGAAGAAGTTGAAAAATCGGTTAAAAGCTCTTTATTTATAAACCCAAAAGGTTCAAAAACATTAGCACTATAAACTGGATATTTTCCTTGATTGCTTATTTCACTTTTTAAAACTCTTTTTCCAATTTTAGTTTCAAAAATATCTGTGTCGCCTAATCGTACAGATTTAGTTGCTTTATTAAACAAAGTTTCTAAAGCAGTATTTATGTGTTCTTTATGCGTTATTATTTTGTTTTGTAAATCTTGTTCTTGCTTTTCTAAAACCTCAATTTCATCAACTATTTTTTGTTGAATATCTAACGGTGGAAGCGGTATTTTAAAATTCAGTAAATCTGTTTTAGATAAATTAAATTGAACACTCCCAAAACCTAAGTTTCTAAGTTGAGTTCTGCTAATTTCAGATTTTAAAATACTATTTAGATAACTAGGGATAATTTTATCAAGTTTAAAATTAATAAATTTACCAACCCTTTGGTTTAAAAGAAAAGTAGTTTTACTTGTATTTTTAAAAATAGTGGGAATTGCAAGTATATTTAAATCACTATTCATATCAGTCATTGCAATAACAATATCTCCGTCTTTTAAAACAAAATCTTTATACTTTTCTGAAAAGTTATCAGGTAAAAAAGTTTTTTTATAATCTAAATCTAATACTCCTTTTAGTCTAATATTTGCTTGTCTAAAATTCAAAACTTTTGAACTTTCAACATAATCAGCACTTTTGAAAGCAAAACCATTTTGAAGATTAACAAATTCTTTGAGAGGGAACACATTCCACTTAGTCTGAATTTTTACTTTTTTTTTAATCGAAAGTGAAATATTTTGTTCAAAATCTGCTCGGTCAAATGTTAGCATATCAATTAAGTTTTGATAGCTTACATTTTTTTCAAGCGTTTCAGCAATGTCTAAGTCGAACTTGTTTTGAGTAAATGCTCTGTAAATATAGGTGCTAGCTTTATTTTCGTTAGTGAAACTTTTCATATCGTAAAGATGTGTACATTCATCAATGGTTTTGCTGCGCTGTATAGGGTGCATTCCTTCATTCCCTCTACGATTACTAAAATCGTAACCTAAAAACTGTTTTTCTTGTGCTTTTTGCCCTGTTTTAACTAAAACTACTTTTTGATTATATGTAAGAATAAAATAAAGTAATTTGTCTTTTTCTATTTCTAGTATTTTACTCCATTTATCATCTTCTTTTTTTGCTTTTATCTTTTTGTCGTATTCATTAAATATTTCGTGTTGCTTTATAGCTTCGTTCGGTTTTTTGTTCAATAAAGTTTTGTAATCTTGAAAAGAAATATTTTCCCAAACGTGAGAAATATATTTTTCTATTGGTTTTTCAATACCATTTATAGTAATGTCTTTAAGGTTTATAAAGAATGTAGCTAGCGATTTTTCTACTTGTTCAGCAATGGTATCTTCTCTACGTTTTAAAAATAAAGTAACCGTATTTGTTCCTGTAGCCATAAAAGTTCCAGAGCCTAGTTCTGTAATGGCTATAATGTCAAAAGCTTTTAAAATAATTTCTCTTGCTTGTGAATACAAACCCGAATTATTTAAAATAGAACTTGGTAATATTATGGCTGCAATTCCGTCTGTTTTTAGTAATTGTTTAGTACGTTCAATAAACAAACATTCTATTTCAGAACTTCTATCGCTTAGGTTGTCAAATAATTTAAAGTCCTCATTAGCAGAAGCGTTTTTCAAATCTCCTTTAAAAGAACTTACAGAATATGGCGGATTTGAAACAATAAATGAAAATTGAGGTTTTTCTGCGTTTTTCTTTAATAGACCTCTGTAACTTTTAGAATGTTTGAAACTATCTAAACCATCTCCGTGTATAACTTGTGCTAAACCATCTCCATAAAAATAACAACCAACTTTTGCAACTTTTACTAAACGATAATCTTTTTCTATACTATAAACATATTTACTTGCCCAATCGTATTTGTTAATTCTCCAAGCATTTACGTTTGTTTCGGCATCATCAGTTTCTAACCTTGAGGTGTCAATGTCATTTTCAATAACACGTTGGTATTCTTCCATTACTTCGGTTAAGAAGTGACCACTACCAACACTATAGTCAATTACGGCAGGAAGTTCTGGAATTGAGTGGTTTAATTGTTTCTTTATATATTGAGAAATAGGTAATGAGCGAACTATGAAACGCGTAATTGGTGGTGGTGTAAAAAACTGACCAGCTTCTTGTTTTAAACCAGTTGTTAATAGACGTTCAAAGAAATCGCTTAAATGTTGTTGTTTTCTAGGATAACGAATTCTAAATTTTTGAAGTAATTGAACTACTTCTTTTAATACTTTTTGATTGTCCTCAAAAGTTTCTTCATCAAATACATCCTTTATATCGTAAACCTTATTGAATAGTAAAATATGTTTCTTTTTTTCTTCTAATTCTTTTTGAGTTTTGTAGCTAAACATATCATCCGAAATTCCTCTAACTTCTTTTTTTAAGAAGTCATACATTCCAAATTTGTATAGGTTTATAAGTCTTATTTGAAAATCAACTGCATTGTCTTTGTGTTCTTTCCATTGAAAATCAAGTTCCTTATCATCTCTCTTTTTTTCATCAAATATTTTAGCGAGAAAAAGGTTAAAAATCTTATTAAATGCGTTCGGTTTGTCTGAAACAGAATGCTTTCTAAGAATAGATAAAAATTCGTGAAATATCTTTTTGCTATCTTCTTCGTTCAGTGTTTTTAAATCCTTTTTGGTTAGTTTCTTGCTTTCAAACAAATAAGGTTTTACCCAATCGTCAAATATTCCGTTGGTATTGGTTACTTTATTCCATCTATCATAAACATCTTCTACATTTCCAGCTTGTCTGTAATGCTCCTCAATTTTTATGATTTCATTTTTAAACTGGATTTTGTTTTTGTCCAATTTAGAAGCATATAGCATCAAAATATCAGCAGACTTGTCTTGTTGAAAATAGGTCATTAACTGACCGCCATTTGTTTCAGTCTTTTTAAACTCTTTTTCAAATTCTTTTCCCCAAGTCTTACATTCTATCATTAAATAGGCAGAGCCATCTTTACGAGTAACAAGAATATCTAGCCAACCACCGCTTGCTCCGTGTCCGACTGTGTATTTTTTTTCTAAGATTATATGTTCTAGTTTATAACCTTTTTCTAGTAATCTGTCTATACATTCTAAAACAACCCAATTTTCAGTTTGTGAAAAATTTTGAGTAGTTGTTCTTCCTCCAATTATTTTGTTTCCGAAATCAAATTGTTGTTTTTCAAAATCAATTTCAATAGAATATCCGTTATAGTTTTTATGAAAAATTCCAGAAGTATTTTCTCTAGGTATAAATCCTAATACTTGTATGAGTTTTTTTGTATCCATCTCAATTAGAATTTTAATTTTCCTTGTTTTGCGTTTATTGCTTTGATATAAGTTGACTGGTCTTCTGCAACTTTAAATATTCTATCAGAACATTTATATTCAAAAGCTTCTTTTGCGAATTTATCAGCAAAATACAAGTCTTTAACTTGGCTATAATCTAGTTCAAATAATTGGGCGAGTAATTTCAATTTGCCAACTGGAAATTTTTTATGGTCATTTTCAATTTTACTAACAGCAGGTGTATTAATTTTGACTTTCGCTCCGAATTCAGTCTGACTCCAACCTTTTTCTTCTCGGTGAATTTTTATGTAGTTTCCGAAACTTGCCATTAGTTTATTATACTTTTTATTGTTTTACCCAATTTTGGCAAAGTTATATATTTCTCAGTCTTTAAACAATTTTTTTTTGACATATAAAAATCATCTTCATAAAACTTATTGTCAGTGTTGGGAAAAGGCAAGCTCTTTTTATTTTTTGAGGCACGAAAAAAATGAAATGTGCGCGTCTGTGCGTCTGGATTCAGCTGTCTCGTCCTAAAATAGGGCTACAGTTAATTATTAAAATTTATGCTACATTTTTGTGCACGTAATTAGGTGTTTTATAATCTAAAGATAAATGTAATCTTTTATTATTATATAATTTGATTGCATTTTTTGTTGCTTTTTTGGCGTGATTGATATTTGTAAATGTTTGGTCGAGGAAGAATTCATCTTTTAAAATTCCGTTAACTCTTTCGGCCATTGCGTTTTCGTAGCAATGATTTTCTTGGGTCATACTGATTTGTATCTTTTTTCTTTTCAAAATTTGAGTATAAACATTGCTACAATATTGTATTCCTCTATCAGAATGATGTATGATTTCTTCGGTATTTTTAGTTTGATAAATAGCTTTATTTAAAGCTCTAACACAGCCTTTAAGTTCTAAACTATCACTAATATCATAGCCTACTATTTTTCTTGAATACATATCAGTAATAAGTGCTAAATAACAAAATCCATTTATAGTTCTTATATAGGTAATATCCGAAGCCCAAACTTGGTTAGGTCTATTAATGATCAGGTCTTTTATGATATTTTTATATTTATAAAAACGATGGTAAGAGTTGGTTGTTTTAGAAGAATATTTTTTCCTTCTAATTAACAAATTATTTTCTTTTAAGATTCTAAATAACTGGTCTCTACCTATATTTATATTCTGTTTCCTAAAATCATTATGTAAGGATTTCATTAGCTTTCTAGTACCTTCTCTGGGTAATGTTTTCCTGCTTTTTTTAACAAGCATTATTACATTTTGTTCTATTTGTTTTTTAAGAACAAACCTTTTTTGATATTTGTAATAAGCATCTCTTTTTAACTCGAAAGCATTACAAATAGTAGCGATGGCGTACCTTCTTTTTTTTCTATTAATCGGTGCTATTTTCATTAAGGCTTTATGTTTAAGTTTTTTTTTAATTCTTCAACATTTTTATAGCCAAGATTTTCAGCAGCTACTTCAAGATAACTATCATTCACAAGTTTATCTAGATCCTTTTTAATAAGAAGATCTTTGAGTTGTTTTAGCTCTTTTTGAAGGGCTTTAATACGGGATAATTCGTCGTCTGTTTGCACGGTTACACGGGTGTTCATTAAATCTTTACGGTCATATTTTTTAATCCATACGTTTATCGTACTAGATTGTATGCCGTAAGTTAAGGCAATTTGTCTTTTGGAATGGTTTCCTTTGGTAAGTTCTGCTAATACTTTGAGTTTAAAACTCTCACTATAACGTCTTACATATCCATCATTTTTATACATATACTTGTTGTTTTTTGTATACATATTTCAGGACGGGTCAAGCTTGTGTACAACGGTCTAGTATAAGAATAGTAGCGGATTTTATACACTCTAAATTTTCGACTAAACACTGTCTTTATTTATATTTACCTACTTTCGTATTAGCACTGAAACCGCTATTATTTTTATACATTGTTGGCAACTGGGCGTTATTCCGTTCGTGTTTCAAATTCGAAATTCAGTCCAAAATTCGCTATAAAAGTTCTTTGATTCCATAAGTTTTTTGTGACTCCCAAAGTCAGTTATAATTCCGTTTTCCAAAACATAAATTCTGTCAGCAATTTTCGGCAAAGAATGTAATCTGTGAGAAATGAAAATTATTGTCAATTCAGATTTTAACTTATTCAGCAAGTCCAAAACAAACTGCTCCGTTTTTCTGTCCATTGCAGAGGTGAATTCATCCAATAACAAAACCTTTGGCTTTTTGTATAAAGCACGCATTAAGGCAATCACTTGTTTTTGTCCGCCTGATAGATTAATACCTTCCTCTCCAAGAATGGTGGTGTAACCTTGTGGTAAAGAGTTTATAAAAGTTTCAAAACTGTAATCTTGACAAAACTTAATAATGTTTTCTGGTTTATCTTCTTGACCTAAAAGAATATTTGTAATAACATTTCCTCCAAAAATGGTAACATCTTGTGGTACAACACCTAAAATATTTCGCCAACTTATTGTATCTAGTTCAGTAAGTTTATTTTGGCTATTGACAATTATTGTTCCAATTTCAAAGATATAGAATTTTTGCAGGATTTGACCTAATGTACTTTTTCCGCTACCGCTTTCACCAACAATAGCAATGCACTCATTTTTTACGACCTTAATATTAATGTCTTTTAATAATTGACTTCTACCAGCAAAACGAAAAGATATATTTTTAATTTCAAGCGAATTGAATTCTGAAATTTCAATATTCCCTTTTTGTTCCTTTTTAATTGAAGCAAACTCATACATTCTATTAAAAGCGATTTTAGCTTCGTTTATAGGTATGGTTATTAATGCAAGACTAGCTACAGATGGTAACAAACTGCCTGCAATACCTAGAATCGCCATAAGTTCGCCTAACAACATAGTCTCATTATAGACTTGAATAGATGTGTAAATTAATATTCCCATTAAAAACAACACATTAAATACCCCTGAAAATACAGATAAACGAACATTTATTTTGCCAAGATTAAAGGCTTTTTCTTGGAAATTCCCATAAATAAGTTGATTTATTTTTTGAAATATAGATTGCCTATTATTATTTTTAATGGCTGCAATACCTTGCATAGATGTAATATAATTACTCTCGCTAAAAGCATAACCTTGCATTACTTCTTTCTGAGCACTAATAATCCGTTTATTAAAGCTATAAATTAGAAAAAAGTAAAAGGGTAAGCTGACAAATGCAATTAAGCCAGTTTGCCAAGAATAGTAAAATAAAAGACCTAAAGACACAATTGTAACTAATGCATTAATAACCACATTTCCAACAACTATTTTAATAACACGTTGAACACGTTGTGTATCATTTAATCGTGCTACTAATTCACCTATTTTTCGTGTATCAAAAAAAGGTTTAGGTAGATGTAATAACGAAGTGTAAAAACTATCTATAATACGGTTATTAAAATTTTTGGTTTGACGGATTAAAAAATAATCTCGTAAGGCTGTAAATAACACATTAACCAATAATAGAAAAGCAACTAATATTATTCCTGTAATAAGTTTATTAAAATCTTTTGAGGGCAATATATCATCAATTAGTTTTTGTGAAAATATCGCCATTGCCATACTTAAAATAGCTATTCCTAAACCTAATAAAATACTAAAATTAATTAATCTATAATCTTCTTTTAGAAGTTTTAAAAACCACTCTTTTTTATCTTTTGCTTTCGTCTCTGCCTTTACAAAGTTGTTATTAGGCGTAATTGTTAAGCAGGTTTTTGATTTCCAAATATTCTCTAATTCTTCTTTTGTGTAGGTAGTAATCCCTTTTGCGGGGTCGCCAATAGTAAATTTATCATCTCTATAGCCATAGCAAATTACATAATGCTGTAAATGGTTTTCAATAACAACGTGTAATATTAATGGTTCTTTATGGTCTATTATTGCTTGTATATCAGCTTCGTTACCTTGTGATGTGAATCCTAATTGATTTGCAGCTTGATATAAGCCTAAAAGTGTTGTGCCTTGTTTCGTTGTACCGCTTAATTCTCTTAATTTTTCTAAAGAGTTATTACCTTCGTAATATTGTATCAAAGATAACAAACACGCTACACCACAATCGCTTTGTTCATGTTGTAATATAAAAGTTTGTTGTAACTTTTTTTCAGATAGTTGTAATGGTTTACGCATTTACTTTTAAAATCTATTTATTAACAATTCTTAATATTCCTATGGCATTTAGTTGTCCTTTATGTGTTTTAATTAGGTTTTGTTCTTTGTCATAGATTAGGGTAAAAGGAATTGAATTTGCATTAAATAGTTTTGAGAAACTATCTTCATTGTCATTTAAAAAAATGATATTTTCTTTGTTGTTGAGGTTGTATTGCCCTGAAAACATTTTAATTTTATCAGCAGGTTCAGTTGATATGAAAATTAACTGAATATCTTTAAATTTATCTATACTATCAGCAATGCTTTGGGCTTCGTATTGGCAATAATCACATTCACTATTAAAATATAAAAATACTGTTGACAAATTAGGATTTAAATTGTTGTTAGCAAAAATTGTATTATTTAATGTTGCATAACTAAAATCAGGAATAGTTTTAATACTATTAGTAACAGCATTTTTTTCTTGTGATTTAGAGACAACGTTATACCCCAAATATGATAGTAAGATAAATAATAATACTATAAAAAGCGTTTTTCTTTTACTCATAGATTAACTCATATTTAAAGTGAAAAACATTATACCAACAATCCAAATAAGTAAAGCTACGCCATAACTGCTCACAACAATAGACAGACCTTTATTTGTTGTGATTTTTAATTCTTTACCTAGAAAATATGACAGTATAAACCAATAAGCTAATTCAAATAAATTTAATGTTTGAAATAGATATATAAACCAAATTTGTAAGCTCTCATAACCAACAATATTTAATGCTGATAATGGGTAAAAATACTGTAAATCTTCTAACGTATAATTTTGTTTAAATATATAGAACCAACCTGTTTTAAATATAATTACCAATAAGAAAACAAACTCTGCTTGTGTAACTATATAAAAAAGGCTCTTGTATTTTGCTTCTTTATTAAAGAAAAAACAACCTGCATCTAATATAGCAGCTATTATGGATATTTTAATTAATAAAAGTATTGGAATTAAAGTGTACCCTATCCATTGCCACTTTTTATTAAAATTTAAAATCTTATTTAATTGTTCAGAAGTAAGTTGTTCAGCTAAAGAATTTGCTACTAAACCATCTGTATTTAATAATTCTTTAGAAAGAATTGTTAAAACAAAAGTCAATAAGATTAATAATAAAAATCTATAGTTTCTCATAATAATATTTACACATTAACTTAAAGTATTTTTCAACTCTTTCATTAATCGGTTCACATTTTTTACATTTCTATTAAAGTTTACACCAGAATCAAGTAAGTCTTTTGAGAAAATTAAAACTTCTACCTTATTATCTGTTGCCAGTTCTTTTAAATCAAATACCATAAGCTCTCCTGCAGGTGCTAACCATTTTTGTTCTACTCGTGCAATTATGATACCTTTTTCTTTATTTTTATATTGAATAGGGTAAAATAATTTTTTTAATAGTTTTTGTATTTCATCAAAGGTGTCGTTAATAGCTGCACTAACGATAATACTACTTGAATATTTTACTACTCCCATTTTTTTAATTTAACCATTTTAATTGATTTTCATATTTTTTACCAATCATCTTGTCTTTAAAAAGTTGTTTTATTTCTTCATTTGATTCAAAATCAGATTTCATTATTGTTTCAATAATATTACCTTCATCAAGAATTAAAAATTTATCACAAATATCAATTACTAAATCTAAATGATGTGAAGTTATTAATAATGTTTTTTTTCCTTTTAAGGATAAGATTATATCTTTTAATTTATTGGATGTATTAAAATCTAAATTAACAAAAGGCTCATCATAAACAAGCACATTTGGATTATGAATTAATGAAGCAGCTATACTTACTTTCATTTTGTTTCCAGACGATAATTTTTCAATCGATTTGTTTATATTATCAATTCCCATTAAAGCAGTAATTTCTTCAATTCTTTTTCTAATATCTTTATCATAAATGTTTTGAAATTTAGCAAAAAAATGTAAATATTCGATTGTATTAAATTCTCTAATAAAATAATGTTCACTCAAAATTATACCCAATCTGTTTTTATAAGAGTGGTCGTTATGGGTTATTTTCTTTTTATCAAAATATACTTCTCCTTCATCTAAAGAAATTAAATTACATAAAGCATTAATTATGGTAGTCTTTCCCGAACCATTGTTGCCAACTATTCCTACAAATTCATTCTCATTTATCTTAAACGAAGTATTATTGAGAGCTGTAATAGACTTATATTTTTTTGTAACGTTATTAAAATGAATCATGTATAAAAAGTTTTAATAAAAATGAGGCAATAGTAATAATCAAAGCGAACACAAATAATACAAATGTTAATATATTCTTTTTAATGAAAAAGGTATATTTTGTAATTCCCAAAAGCAAAAAAAAGTTCTTATACATTTTATGGCTAATAGTACTACTGTTGATAGTAAGTAGAATAATAGATATGGTAAATAAAAAGAAATGAATATAATATCCATATTCATTGGATATTAAAAATAATGAAATCACACTAAAAAATTCAGTAATAAAGAAAATCTTAATAATTCCTTTTTTCAAATAGAGCTTTAATAAAAAAACATAAAAAGTCATATTTGTTATCATATACGCCAATTTTTAGAAATTCTTTTAAAAGAAACATAAAAAAAAGAAAGTAAAACTAAAAACATTATTAAAGAAATATAATTTGCTTTTCCCTCTAACAGAAAAACAACTAATGAGGTAAAAGGGTAATAAGTATAAAAAGTGAGGTTCAAAAATTGATTTGATAAAAGAGGGAATAATAAAATCATACTAAGCATATAAATTGCAGTATGAACACTCTTTTTACTTTCGTATAAATACTTTAAAATAACACAAATAAATACAATTATAAATGAATATAAGAAATAGACAATCACAAAGGTTGCTATTTTATAAATTGGAAGCTCATATAAGTAATAAATTAGACTAATAATAGAAACTATATTTAACAAATAAAAACTTAATTTAGAGATAATAAACCTAAAATCTGAATAAATATATATGTTAGGTTTAATAGGTAACACCCAAAAAGATTTTGATTCTCTGAAAGGGTAATTTTTTTTTCTTGAAAAAAAAATCATACAATACATTGAAATAATTGCCAAATGCCCTGAAAAGAGAATATAAAAATAATCATTATACTCTAGCCTCCTTAAATCCGCAAAAGCATTAATTAAATTAAACAACAGAGCAATTGCTATTAGTATATACTCAATATTTTTATATTTTTTATAATTCATTTTTTTGTGTAAAAACACCTCTGTAATTATTGTTTACAGAGGTGTAGTTTGAAAAATTACTCAGAACAAGCGTTAACAATACTTGCTACTGCAATTGCTTTAGCTGTAAAAGCAATTGCAAGTGCTGCCCAGCCAATTGGCCCTGATGCTGCAGCAACAATTAAGCCTGCGGTAGAGAGCATATAACCAGCACTACCCAAAGCAGCACCTGTTGCACAATCTCCTCCTTGAAACTTTTCCATTTGATTTAAATCTAATGTTTTCATAAAAAAAATTTAAGTTATGCCATTCAAATTAATTAAATTTTAGAAATTGTGAATGGCTTTATAGCAATCTCTAAAATGTTTTTATCTATAATGTTTTCTTTTTTTTCTTCATTTTTGATAGTTTGAGTGAGCAAGCCTTGTTGCCAACGGTGAGTATAAGAATAGTAGCGGATTTTGAAACACTAACTTTTCCGTTAAACACAGACCTTTATTATATTTACTCACTTTGGTTTTAGCGATTAAACCGCTATTATTTTTATACAATGTTGTAAGCTGCCTTATTATTCTTTCAAATTGTTTTCCAAAAACAACTAAAACCATAATAATTAATCTATCGTATTGGAATAATAGCCAGCCTCATGTTCAAAGAAATTATCGTAATATGAGTTAGCTGTGTTTTCTTCAATTAAATATGTAGGTCTAAGAATAAAATAGTGAAACTCTGGGTATATATATCTATTTAACCAATTAATTGTTTTGTTTTTATCCGACCATTTTATTAATGGTTTCTGATAGTAGGTATTAAAAATGGTAAAATCGTTATTTTGGTATTGATGAATAATCTCGTGGCTAACTAATTTAATATCATTTTTAAATTCATTTTCAAAAACAATATAACCAGGGTAAGTTGATGCTTCTATATCTATGTTTTCTTTATCATTGATTAATGGGGTATTAAAAATAAATTCACCAGTTCTTAGCGAATTTTGAAGATTGAAGTCATACCTGAAAAAAGCATCTGCAGTATAAATTAAAGAAACTGGCATAACTTTATAACTGACTGAAAATTTATCTATTGTGTTAAATTCTATTCTGTTAAAGCCTATATTAATGTGCCATTTTACCCATAAATCTCTATTCATTGATGCATTCTCTTTGATTGACGTACCAGCTGCATTTACCAATTTTGCAACCCAAAAATATTCCCATTTTTCTTGTTGTTGAGCTTCACGCAATATTCTTTTACTTTCAAAAGTAATATAACCACCCAATGCTCCTTGCCAAAGTGATTTTTTTATAACTTTCCCAAGGGGTTCATTAGGTTTTTTATTAATTATTGCACCAACTGTACTAAATACAGCACTAAAACCAATATTGTAAATTGCAGCTTCTGTGTCGTTTGACTGCCCTTTTAATGGTAATGAACTAATGATAATAACCAGTAAAGTAATCAATAATGTTTTCTTACTTTTCATATTCGATTTAGTATTTGTTGGTAGATTGAATTTTTTGGATTGATATTTATTTTTATGTTTTCTATTTCAGAGTTAAGTATTTTTGTTATTTCTCCTTTTTCATTTAAAATGCAAGAAGTTCCTTGGTTTGAACATTTTAATATTTGTTTTTGTGTTTCTATTGCACGAAGGCGTACTATGTTAAGATATTGTTTTTTTCCGTAACGAGAGCCGTTCATAAATTCCTCACTAGCACACAATATTATAAAGTTGCTATTGGTAGCTAAATTTGCTGTAAAGCTAGAAAATATTGACTCATAACAAACTAAGGGTGTGAAACCTTCTTGTTTTTTTATTATTTGTGTATAGTCTTGTTTGTTTTTATTGTAGTAGGATTTGACTTTAAATATTTTCTCAATAAAAGTAGGTGTATATTCCCTCATAGGTACGAATTTTTGTTTTACTCTGAAAACTGTATTCTTTTGCTTTTTTACTACAATGGTATTATAAAGGTTATATTTTGACTTTAGTTCTTGACCATAAACAATGATTGATTTAGGGTTTTTGTTGAGATATTTATCAAAATAAAAATTACTTTTTTTTTGTGCGGATGAATAAATATTTGCCGATGATAAAAAAACTTCAGGGCAGACAATTAATTGTTCAACATTTTGTCCTGTTAATTTACTATACAACCTTTTTGTTTTTACAAAGTTACTTTCATTATTTCTACTTGGTAAATAAGTGGTAATTTGTACTGGTTGTTCTAATGTTGTCTGTTTGGAACTATACATACAAAGTGATATTACACAAGGTAATATTAAAATGACAACAGGGACAATGATTTTCTCTCTTTGTTTAATGTTTTTGCATTTTATTTGAGAGAAAAGCATACCTAAAATTAAAATCCATAAACTCCCTAAATAAACGCCAAATACAGAGTACCATTGAACTAAATAGTACACATTTCCCATTGAATTGCCAAGTGTTAGCCATGGCCAAGAAAAACTCCAATGAGTATGTAAAATTTCAAAAATTAGCCATAAAACTATGAATACGTAAGGGAAGTACTTTTGTTTTTTGAATACAATTAGATAGGTTAAAAATACGGGGATTTGCATTACTACGGAATTGCCTAGTATTGCCATTAATCCCTCCCACCACGAGACCTGAAAAAGCCAAAATGTTGTAGATAAATTGAAAAAAAAGTTAAGAACAAAGGTTTGTAATAAAAAGACATACCACTTTTTGCAAAATGAAGAATGAATAATATTAATATAGAGAGTAAAAGCTATAATGAACAACAACCCGAAATAATTCCACGAAAAAAAACATAGAATAACGAAAAGTAGTATTTTGTAAACGAATTTCATAAAATAAAAAAGGTGCTCTTCTTCTCAGAAATAGCACCTCTTTAAATAATTTAGACTATTTTACTATTTGTAAGTCTGCTCTAGATACTGTTAAACCTGCCAAAGAATAATCACTACCACTATCATCCGTTGCAATGTTGTAACCTGCTCTACCAACATAAAAAGTTAACATAGAATTTGAAGGAAATTCGGCTAAATCTTGCGCTGTAATAGTATATGTACCACTATCAGCTAAAGTTACTCCCTTTAAAAGTCTATCTGACTTTTGAGATACGATGCTTTCTTCTAACTGAGAAAGTGGATTGTACTCTAAGCCAATTACTACACCATTTTCATTTTGACTGTCAAAATTCCATGATATTTGACTTCCCACGACAATTTTTCCATTACTAAGTCCAGCAAATTGAGCATTAATTAAATTTGGTATATAAACGCTTTCAATATTACTATCATTTGATGAACTTGAGTTTCTTGATGCTATTATTTGTTCAGGTGTAACATCAACTGAAAATTGATTTCCAAAAACTGTTGACATGTCTTCTAAGTTTACATTTGAGTAGCTTTTGTTTGCAGTTTCCGAATACTGATAATTGGTAAAACTAACTGTGTTTTCATCTACTTTTAAAGCTAAAGGCTGTTTATTTCCATTAATACTTGATGATGCCATAAAAGCTTCGTTTGAAAGAGGTGTTTTAACACTTTGTACAATTACACTTCCATTTGTTTCTGTGTTTAAAAATTCAAAATAATCTTCAAATGAAGCTACTTTACTTTCGGTAATTTCTTCTGTTTGAATACTATTATCATCTGAACATGAAGTTATGAACATAGCTAATAAAGCTATTAATGCGATATTTATTTTATTTTTCATTTTACTTGTTTTTAACAGTTATCTACTCTATTTAATTGCCATGTTGAAATACTTATTATACTTGTTGGTGAGTAATTTCCTTGATGTACCCACATGGCTCTTTTGTACGCATTACTACCATTGTACCAAGGACCGCAACCCTCGTGTAAATCAATTGTAATGGTAAAATTGCCGTTTTCTGGAATTTCAATGTTCATAGTACTATCGTAATTATTTCCATCATTACTACTATCCCAAACATATGTTTTTGTACCACCATTACCATATCCGGAACAACCTGTAGCTGTTATTGTAATATGACAATAACTCTGATTAATATTCTGATACAAGCTAGAAGGACTTGTTGCTTGTTGTCCATTTAAAATATTACCAACAGGCATGAAATTTCCCCATGCAGGATTTCGGTTAGGTAAGCTACTCACATTGATATTACCTTGGAATAGTACTAAGGGAATTGTTCTTGTATCACAAGATGTACCACCACCTCCGCCTCCGCCTTTTCCTCCACCTTTTCCTCCGCCACTTGACATAAGGATAACTGAAAATAAAGGAAGCATAATGATAAATGTTACTTTTTTAAAAAACTTATTTTTCATTTTTAAAGTATTATTAAATTAATAAATCTACTACTTGTAATTACAACATTTTTTAAAGTGAGTAGTCAAACTTTTCAAAAGTCGCATAAAATAAGGTGGTTAGCCTTTCAATATATTTGTTTCATTTAACCGTTGTGTTGTTAGAGGTTGCTTACAACGGTTTGGCTATGAGTAGTTGCGTGGTTGAAACTTATTTTTGAAAATAAGTACTTACCCATAAAATTTGCAATGATTTCATAGGTAAGTATTTTAAGCAATTACTTATAGCCTTTGTTATGAGCTTTTTCTTTATTGTTTATTAGTGGTGTCCGGGGAAATTTTCAAAATCATACTATTGCTACAAGAAAACACCCCTATAATCCCCTCAAGGGGATATTCGGTCGAGTCTCCCCTTGAGGGGAGAAACAGAGGGGTGTATTTCATAGTATCATAAAAATCGGCCAAATTTGGACATATAGCTGTTCTTTTTTATAATTTCAAATTTTCCCGGACGCCAGTGATTATTTATCTAATGCTTTACTGTCAGAAGAATACTTGCACATTGTAGAATTATCATTTGGTCCATAATTATAATTTGTTTCAATGTATGAACCTCTATCTCCGCGAAGAATGATATTTACTTTACTCGAGCTGTTCGGATAGTGATTGTCTCCATCACCATCATACCAGTGATCTTTATTCAGATTATATTTATACCTTGCCCCATCAGGAGCCTCTAATTCTAAAATAAATTTATCGAAATCGCTATTAACTTCTGCTACAATAGATGATTCAGCAGGTATGTTTATAGAATTAAAGTTGTAAGGAGAGCCTTCAATTAATTTCATATCGACTCCTAAAGCATTAATAATTGTTAATTTACCCATTTTTTTTAATTTCTAAGTTGTTCCTACTCGTAGGCTTTTCGGAATACGCCCTGTTTTTTTGAATGGTTTCTATTCTCCATTGTGTTTTTCTCTTTTGTCACGTTGGGTGTTCAACCCTTTGGCTTTCGCAGAACATATATTATGTTTTAATTGCTCATAACGGCTAGTATATGAAAAGTAGCGCTGTTGAAAAGCGACAACTTTCGGATTAAACACAAGCCGAATTTTTAAATTTACTAATTATTTTTGTTTTTGGAAATTTGTCAAATTTAAAAATTTGGTAACTTTCCAAAAATACCCGAACTTTGTTATTAGTAAAGACTCGCGCTATTTTTTATATACATTGTTACCCACAGGCTTTTTCGCAATGTTATTCATTCCGATAACTTATTTCACGTTCTCTTATTGATGTTAATATGTCATTTCTAAATGTAACTTCTTTAATCCAATTTTCATTATTATTGAAGTCATATTCCTTGATTTCCGAGCTATATACTTTCCCACCTGAATAATTTAATTCAACTGATTTTATCATTAAATCGCTTTTGTATTCATAGGTAGTTTTAGAAAATAATTTTCCATTTACATTAGTTATTTTTCTTTCGATTAGATTTCCAGTTTCATTGTATCTGAAATCTGTTTGAAAACCTTTTTTATAATTATTTACGGACTTTTTTCTTAAAATTCTGCCAGCAGAATCGTATTTGTAAGTTGTCGTTGTTTTCACGCCATACGAATCACTAAATATTTCATTTCCTTTTAAGTCAAATTTGTAATTATCGTCTTTGTATAAATTTCCGTTTCCAAAAAATTCTTTTCTATTAATAACCAGATTTTGGTCGTTGATTTTGAATTTTATTATTCGGTCAACTTCTACACCATCATATTTGAAAACATAATTTGTAATTAAATTATCTTTATAACTAAAAGTCTCTTTGTGTTCGGTTGAGCCTTGATTATTGATAAGGCTTTTAACTTTACCGTTTTCGTTATACTCAAATTTAAATGTATTAGAACCAACTAAATATTCGTAGTCCTTAAATTCTAATACGTTTCCATTTTTGTCATATTCAGAATATGTGTGTTCTTCTAAAAGTTTTTGTTTTGCGTTTTCATCTAAATCATTGAAAATAGGACTTCCTTTATAACCTTTTAGTTCGATGCTTAAAATATCCGAGTATGTATCTGAACTTTCGTTGTCATAATTTCCGCATTGGTCGCAAAAGTTTATTTGACCTTGATTCCGATTATTTATGAATTCACTTTGCGAATAAACACAGGTTGAAATCATTAAAGCAATAAGTAATTTAAAATTCACGATATTTTTTTTAGCTGTCTCGTCCTGTCTCGTCCTAAAATAGGGCTACAGTTAATTATTAAAATTTATGCTACATTTTTGTGCACGTAATTAGGTGTTTTATAATCTAAAGATAAATGTAATCTTTTATTATTATATAATTTGATTGCATTTTTTGTTGCTTTTTTGGCGTGATTGATATTTGTAAATGTTTGGTCGAGGAAGAATTCATCTTTTAAAATTCCGTTAACTCTTTCGGCCATTGCGTTTTCGTAGCAATGATTTTCTTGGGTCATACTGATTTGTATCTTTTTTCTTTTCAAAATTTGAGTATAAACATTGCTACAATATTGTATTCCTCTATCAGAATGATGTATGATTTCTTCGGTATTTTTAGTTTGATAAATAGCTTTATTTAAAGCTCTAACACAGCCTTTAAGTTCTAAACTATCACTAATATCATAGCCTACTATTTTTCTTGAATACATATCAGTAATAAGTGCTAAATAACAAAATCCATTTATAGTTCTTATATAGGTAATATCCGAAGCCCAAACTTGGTTAGGTCTATTAATGATCAGGTCTTTTATGATATTTTTATATTTATAAAAACGATGGTAAGAGTTGGTTGTTTTAGAAGAATATTTTTTCCTTCTAATTAACAAATTATTTTCTTTTAAGATTCTAAATAACTGGTCTCTACCTATATTTATATTCTGTTTCCTAAAATCATTATGTAAGGATTTCATTAGCTTTCTAGTACCTTCTCTGGGTAATGTTTTCCTGCTTTTTTTAACAAGCATTATTACATTTTGTTCTATTTGTTTTTTAAGAACAAACCTTTTTTGATATTTGTAATAAGCATCTCTTTTTAACTCGAAAGCATTACAAATAGTAGCGATGGCGTACCTTCTTTTTTTTCTATTAATCGGTGCTATTTTCATTAAGGCTTTATGTTTAAGTTTTTTTTTAATTCTTCAACATTTTTATAGCCAAGATTTTCAGCAGCTACTTCAAGATAACTATCATTCACAAGTTTATCTAGATCCTTTTTAATAAGAAGATCTTTGAGTTGTTTTAGCTCTTTTTGAAGGGCTTTAATACGGGATAATTCGTCGTCTGTTTGCACGGTTACACGGGTGTTCATTAAATCTTTACGGTCATATTTTTTAATCCATACGTTTATCGTACTAGATTGTATGCCGTAAGTTAAGGCAATTTGTCTTTTGGAATGGTTTCCTTTGGTAAGTTCTGCTAATACTTTGAGTTTAAAACTCTCACTATAACGTCTTACATATCCATCATTTTTATACATATACTTGTTGTTTTTTGTATACATATTTCAGGACGGGTCAAAATTACACACAACGATTTAGTATATGAAAAGTAGCGGACTTAAAAGCACTAACTTTTCAGTTTATTACCAATGCTAAATTTACAAAACCAACTTTAAATGAGGCACTTAAATCGCTATTTTTTATATACCGTGTTGGCATGAGTAATTTTTATTCAGATTGTTTTGTCGTAATTCCAAAATGTGCTATAGTTTTGTCCTCCTTTTTTGGAGTTAAAGGAACCCAAATATTTTTTTTAAATTCTAGTGATGTTAGCACTGCATAATGTGAATTATTATTATCTGTTAGTTTACTATAACCAAAACCTAAGTTTTTTGTATTGCCTACCCATTCTAACGCTACAAATATTCCTTCTTTTGGAAAATTAATATTTTTATCCGTTATATCAATTGATAAAATTTTATTTTTCTCATTAATATCTATTACAATATTTTCGTTTAATATTTCCTTATTCGGATTTTTTGTTAATTTATTAACGCTTAATAAATGTGGTCTTACAGTTGATAACTCATTTCCAAATTTTTTTATTCTATAATGTAAATGTGTTATATATTCATTCTTTTTATTTTCATTCGGAATATACATTGCAACTATAACTCTATTCAAAGCAGAACGAATAAATTTCCCGTTTTTCTTGAAATAACCATATTCTATTTTTTTATTGCTTAAAGTTATTTCTTTTAAAGTAATTATTTTAGTATTTAAAAAAATAGTGTCTTTAATTTTACTAACAGATAGTATTTTGTCTTCAAAACCTAGTACACTAATTAACAAGCTATCAGTTACATTATTGTTAATTAAAAATATTCCTTTATCATCTGAAAAAGTACCTTTTTTAGATTTTAAAAATTTAATATTTGCGTACGATATAGGCTTGTTATTTTCAGAGTTCAATATTTTGATTTCTTTTTCTTGAGCACTTACTATAAAAATTTTTAATATTAATGAAAGTGATATTATTTTTTTCATATTAAAGTTTTTTAACCCTCACTTTATTTTTTATAAAGTGAGGATTGGTTTATTATTAAAACGTATTAACAACCACTACAATCAATTGTTAATGATGTTAATTCTGAACTAGTTTCAATCCAAAAAACATAGTATGAAGTGTAACAAACTGTTGTAGTACAACAGCTACCTCCATTACCATAGGATTCTACACAGTTTGTTTCTGAACCCCAAAATCTTCTCATAGATTCATCTGGGTTACTAGATTTAAAAGACATTAAACCTAAAGCAAAGAATACAAGTAAAAATGTTATTCTTGCAGGTTTATTAAAAAGTGATTTCATATTTATTTCATTTTTAAATTACTAAACATTTTGGGTTTTATGAAAAACTTAAATTTTCTGAGAGGCTTTTTCTCCCAAAACATTACTTTTGCAATCCTCATATTTGATTAATTTTGTTTACTTCATAAGCAAATCCGTTTTTAGTTAATATTTCTGCAATTATTTTCTTTAATCTTTTTTCGAATAGAGGTTTTTTCGTTCCTCTTTATGTCTCGTCCTAAAATAGGGCTACAGTTAATTATTAAAATTTATGCTACATTTTTGTGCACGTAATTAGGTGTTTTATAATCTAAAGATAAATGTAATCTTTTATTATTATATAATTTGATTGCATTTTTTGTTGCTTTTTTGGCGTGATTGATATTTGTAAATGTTTGGTCGAGGAAGAATTCATCTTTTAAAATTCCGTTAACTCTTTCGGCCATTGCGTTTTCGTAGCAATGATTTTCTTGGGTCATACTGATTTGTATCTTTTTTCTTTTCAAAATTTGAGTATAAACATTGCTACAATATTGTATTCCTCTATCAGAATGATGTATGATTTCTTCGGTATTTTTAGTTTGATAAATAGCTTTATTTAAAGCTCTAACACAGCCTTTAAGTTCTAAACTATCACTAATATCATAGCCTACTATTTTTCTTGAATACATATCAGTAATAAGTGCTAAATAACAAAATCCATTTATAGTTCTTATATAGGTAATATCCGAAGCCCAAACTTGGTTAGGTCTATTAATGATCAGGTCTTTTATGATATTTTTATATTTATAAAAACGATGGTAAGAGTTGGTTGTTTTAGAAGAATATTTTTTCCTTCTAATTAACAAATTATTTTCTTTTAAGATTCTAAATAACTGGTCTCTACCTATATTTATATTCTGTTTCCTAAAATCATTATGTAAGGATTTCATTAGCTTTCTAGTACCTTCTCTGGGTAATGTTTTCCTGCTTTTTTTAACAAGCATTATTACATTTTGTTCTATTTGTTTTTTAAGAACAAACCTTTTTTGATATTTGTAATAAGCATCTCTTTTTAACTCGAAAGCATTACAAATAGTAGCGATGGCGTACCTTCTTTTTTTTCTATTAATCGGTGCTATTTTCATTAAGGCTTTATGTTTAAGTTTTTTTTTAATTCTTCAACATTTTTATAGCCAAGATTTTCAGCAGCTACTTCAAGATAACTATCATTCACAAGTTTATCTAGATCCTTTTTAATAAGAAGATCTTTGAGTTGTTTTAGCTCTTTTTGAAGGGCTTTAATACGGGATAATTCGTCGTCTGTTTGCACGGTTACACGGGTGTTCATTAAATCTTTACGGTCATATTTTTTAATCCATACGTTTATCGTACTAGATTGTATGCCGTAAGTTAAGGCAATTTGTCTTTTGGAATGGTTTCCTTTGGTAAGTTCTGCTAATACTTTGAGTTTAAAACTCTCACTATAACGTCTTACATATCCATCATTTTTATACATATACTTGTTGTTTTTTGTATACATATTTCAGGACGGGTCATTATTCGTGCCAACGGTCTTGTATATGAAAAGTAGCGGGTTTTTAAGCACTAACTTTTCGGATTGACACAGACCTTTATTTTATTATTTATCTTTCGTTTAAGCACTTAAACCGCTATTTTTTATATACGTTGTTGTGTTTTCGTACTTTTTTCCGCAAACTTGCTAGCGTTGGCAAAGACATACTCTTTTGCAATTTTTGGCTTGGGTGTCGGCTGTAGCGAATTGCAAATGTGTATGACTTTTAGCGTTGGCTATTCCGTTCAGCTATTATTAATTTCAGTTCGTCTTTACTTGGCAAGACTGTTTTGTACTTACTCGCAAATATCTGTTCATTGTTTTCAGGCAACGTATATTCCACAACAGATTCGTTCTTGTTTTGGCAAAGAACAATTCCGATTGTTTTATTTTCCTCCTCCAATCGAATTTCTCGGTCATAATAATTCACATACATCTGCATTTGTCCAATGTCTTGATGTTTAAGTTCTCCTATTTTCAAGTCAATCAGCACGAAACATTTCAAAATTCGGTTATAGAATACTAAATCAATTCTAAAATGTTTGTCGTCAAATGAAATCCTTTTTTGTCTCGCAACAAATGTGAATCCGTTACCTAGCTCTAGCAGAAAATGTTCAAGTTTATCAATTATTTCTTGCTCTAATTGGCTTTCCGAATAATTGGAATGTTCTGGAAGTCCAATAAATTCCAAAATGTAAGGGTCTTTGATTGCATCTTTTGGTTTTTCTAGGATGAGTCCTTTTTCCGAAAGTTCTTTTACTTTGTCTTTATCTCTGCTTAAAACAAGTCTTGTGTATAAAGCTGAATCATATTGACGTTGTAATTCTCTTACGCTCCAATTATTCTTGAAAGATTCTATTTCATAAAATTTACGCTCGTTTTCGTCATCAATTCGCATCAATTTTAAATAATGCGACCAACTTAAAATAAATTCGTCTTGTGTCAATTCCCTAGACGTTGTTTCGGAAATTGTTTTTGTAGAAATCCGAGACAGCGTTTCGGATTTTCCATAAGCCACATAAAAACGCCTCATATTTTCAAGATTATCGACCGAAAACCCTTTCCCAAACTCTTTTGTTAGTACCCTAGATAATTCTTTTAAAATTTGTTTACCATAATCTGCTCTTTCTTTTCCACCTTGTTCTTCTTCCACTAACATTTTGCCAATTTCAAAGTACGTGAGTACCATTGTTTGGTTAACTGTGTGAACAACCTTGTTTCTTGCAGATTGTAATAAATCTACAATTTGAGAATAGAATCTTGTATTTGAAGGTTTGTTTGTCATTGTTCTATCAAATCGCCTAAAAAGTGTTTTGTACTTTCTTGAATTAATTTATACGCTAAAACAGACTTACCATTTATTCTGTTGTTGTTTTCAAAAGGATTGATGTCAGATAAAATAACGATTCTGTCAGTTGCAGTTGCTTTTCCTTTGGTTTCTCCCCAAATTCTTGTTGTTTTATCTACTCCTTGAATATAATCTGAAAAAATCCAAACATTTCTGAATAGGTCATTTTCTTTAACCATCATTGCAAATTCTCTAGCCAGAGGAATAAAGCTGTTTTTGGATTTTGCAACATCTCCAATTACAAATACTGCCACTCCGTTTGGTTTCAGCATTTTTTTGAATTCGGTAAGTGTTTTTTTTGAAAATTTAACCCATTGATTAATGTTCAAATCATCATCAAGCTTTTCAGAAATTTCAATAGGGTCAGAATCTAGAAACCAAGAACGAATCCAATTTTGTTTTGCATAGTTAACAATTCCCAAATAAGGTGGTGATGTTAAAAGTAAATCTACTTTGCCTTGATATTTTTTAAGTTCATTTGATTTTGTAATTTCTTTGGCATCACATTCTGCAACAATAGATTCAATTTTTGGTGATTTATGTTTTTTATAAACACGTTCAACCTTTTCTCGCATTATCTCAAACACATTTCTGTCTATTCTATTTAGCTCTTTTGTTTGTACAAATCGCCTTACATATTCTGGAGACATACTAAAAGTGTTGGGCATACTAATTGACAAATAACCAGATGTGCCATCTTTTCTTTCTCCTCCGTGCATAACTCCTAAAATAGTTCCAGTTAAAAATTGGTCAACCTTTTCTTTAGAGTTTAGAAGAATATCTTTTAGGTAGCACAATTGAGCTAAAGTCCGTTGATGAAAAATTAAAAGAATTTCGTCTGATTGAGCTTGAGCTTCTGGAAGAAAAAGTGCGTAATCATAATCTTCTTCTAATTCATTAATTCGTGCTATTATGTTCTTTTTATTTAAATAATGACTTTTTGCTTTGCTCAATGCTAAAGCTATTGGATTTAAGTCAGAACCAAAAGATTTTCTATTAAGCATTCTACTTTCCAAAATAGTTGTTCCTCGACCAGAAAAAGGGTCAAAAACTAAATCATCTTCATCAGTAAAATATTTAATGAAATAACTTGCAAGAGAAGGAGGGAAAGCACCTAAATATGAACAAAGCGAATGCAATGGGTCTGCATCACTTTTATCTGCCCAAGGAGTTATATGAACCTGCTCATTAATCATATTTCTACGGTTTCAGATTCAACACTCTCAATTATAATCATTTCAAAGAAGTCGGTAATCATACCACAAACAGTTTCACTTGCGTTTCTTAATTCTGATTCTTTAATCTTGGAATAGGATTCAGTAGGGATTTCCTCATCATCTTTTGTCAATACTTTATCAGGACTGTTTTTATCTAGAACAAAAGCATAGAATGAAATATGTTCGAGATATTTGTTTTTAATATTTTGAACAGCTTCGTCATTTTTCCTTTGAGCTCTTGAAACTAGTTTGTTCAGATTTTTGTTTTCTTCCGACACCCAAATAATAATTTCATCTTGGTCACTTTCAACACCAGCAACACTATTTTGATCCCAATTATTGTCTGTAAAATATAAATGGTCTTTACCTACATAGTCGATTCTAATATTTGGAGATTTATTTTTTCCGTCCTTGTCTGTATCTGAATTTTCAGGACTTTCGACAATTTGAATTTCAATTGATGATGTTAGAGATTTTTGTCCTGGAGGTCTTAATTCAAGAGATATTTCCCCATTTTCCCCAATTTCTGTATCTTCATTGGTTTTAAAATATGCAATACCATAACCGTTGTTAACTCTAGCAGTTCCTGTAAAAGAACCTAAAGATTGTGGTTCTATGAACGCTACAAATGTTTCTGCTTTTGCAAAATAGTTTGGATGTGCGTCTGTTTTGAATTTTATATAAAAAGATTTATTCTGATAAACTTCTTTAGGAGATTTTGTTGTAATCTCAAAAAATGTTGGTGGGTCTTCAAATGGAATTTCAGGTAATTTTGTGGTAGGAGAGCTTTCGCCTACAGATGTTGTAGTTACAGAAGTCCCACTACCCGAACTTTGTAAATAAGTATTGATTCTTTTTGCCAATCTTTTCTTTAAACTGTCTAGAACTTGAGTGTCGTCTTTAGTGAAATAACGTTGTTTTCTCTCTTTATCTAGTCTTTTCAGTTCATCATCAGCATCTAAAGTGTCAACAGTTAGTTTAGTCAGTTCATCAACTATTGAGGTTGCCTTTAAAGATTCTCTTGTGCTACTAAAAAGCTGACGTTTTGAATCGTTATCTAAATAATCTGCTTCAATATGAACAATCAAATATCTATCTAAATATGGAAGTTTAAGGTCTTTTTTAATTAGACCATTACCTAATGTTCCTTGCTTTTGACCATTAAATGTTATGATTATCGGCTGTGATATGCTCGCATAATGCTTTATTCTATCTCTTGGGTCTTGTCCGAGAGTGTTTAAAACCCACCAATAAATAGTTACTTTACCATTTTTAAAAGTTAGACTTGCTTCATTTCTATATTCTAAATTGTCTGTGTAAGTAAGTAAACGGTTATTTCCAGTAACTGTTCTATTTTCTTTTCTACCATTTCTTCGGTCAGAAATTGTAAATGGAATTATTGGGTCGAATAAATAGCTATGAGCTAAATACCAAAAGGAATTTGAAGGTGTTGTAATTTTACCTTTATATTTTCCCAAGTCCATCATAATATGACGAACAAGAGTTCCAGGTTCGAAAATATCATCTTCAACTTCGAGTGTAAATGGCTGTCCTGTAGATTTTTCAACCATATACTCATACCACTCGTGTTTGTCTTTATCAATATCTCCTTGATTAATACGAACTATTGAAAAAACTATTTTGCTCTTTTTTCGATTATCTTCTCTGAAAGATGGTTTTGAAATAATTATGGTTAAATTATTATAGGCAAGAGCAGTTGAACCACCTTGACCAAAAGCACCCATTAAATGTAATTTCCCAATTTTATTATCTTGGTTAATAGACAAAATTGTATCAGAAAATTGTTCTGGTTTCAAACCTATTCCTTTATCCCGAATTTCAACTGTTGGTTTTGTGTCTTTTCCAGAATCAAACAATGTAACTCGAACCTTATCTGAAAGTTGGTCTATTTTTTTATCTCTTGCAGATTTTATTTTAGAGAGTTTACCATCTTCTATACCAAACCAATCTTCAGATGCTCTACGAGGAGAACGAAAACCTATTGGTTTGCCTTGCAATTTCCATTCCTTTTCAAGTACTGCATCTATTGCATTTGTAATTCGTTCAGTAACACCACCTGCTGGGTCTGTTCCGATATTAATTATTCCTGTATTATTTCTTTTTCCACCAACATTTTCCCAACGGATTTTGGAAGTTCCTATTTTTTGAATAAGTTTTCTTATTTCGTCAGGCTTATGAGCGTTAATAAGGTCTTGAAATATTTCGTTCATACTAAAAGTTAAAAGATTCGGTATTGTTTTTTAAGTTCTTTTTATAAAGAGTTTCCATTGTTTTTAGTTCCTCTTTAATTGCTTTAACCATTTTATTTAAGTCTTCCTCATTATATTCGTAATTGTTTTCATTCGAACACTTTGAAAGACTACGGATTCCCTTTAGAATGTTTTCCACTCTTCTCGAAGCTACTCGTTTAAATCGGTCTTTTTTTAATTCAGAATTATCCATTATTTCTGATTTCATTTGTTATATAGTTGCAAGTATAGAATTATTTACTACATTTCAATAAATATAGTCTATAAACTTCCAGAAAGCGTTGGGAAATTTTAGCTCTTTTGGTTTTTAAGCGTTGGAATTGAGCGTTGGCAAAAACCGAAAGTGCTAAAATATGCGGTTGGTCAGTATGAAACACAACGGTCTTGTGTATGAAACGTAGCGTATAAAAAGACACTAACTTTTCGGATTAACACAGAGCCGAATTTTTATATTTTGTTTTTAATTTATCATTCTTAAATGCCAAATTTAAAAATTTGGCGGTCTTCGAAAATACACACAAACCTTTCGGAAAGCCTATAATAGCTATGTTTTATACACGTTGTTGTAAAACGTTTTTTATTCAGATTACTCCTGTTATTTGTAAATTCCCAGTTATTTTTCGGACAATCATTTCCACTTCTTCAAGTCTGTAATTTTTCGCAAACTCGACATTCAGTCCGTTAATCTTTTCTCCATTTCCGTTTATTACATATCCAAATGCAATATTCGTAAATTTACTTTCTACACCTAAAAATAAATATTTATTATAAGCCGAATTATTAGTTAAAGATTTCTTGTAAACTAAATTTTGCACCAGAATTTTCAACAAGCTCAAATCCGTTATCTTCAAAATGCTGAACAAATTCGGGAAACATTTTTTTCATTCCCCCGAATGATTCATTTCTTCTCGCTACTTTTTTGGAATCATTATTAAATTTCCAAAATACATAACCACCTATTATTAAAATTAAAAAAAACCAAACCATTATTTAATTCGCTTTACGATTCTGTTTAAAATCTGATTTCTGATAAATGTATTTAATCTTTCTTTGTCTTTTAGTTTTTCCGCAAAAGGTGGTGAAAGGAAATAATATGTTTTTATAAAAAATCTACCAAAATAATTTTTTGACAATGTGTTATCTCTGAAAAATTTTAAATGTAAAACTTCAGGTGCAAATTCATTTCCGTAGCAAGCTGTTGCAATATAACAACCGCTTTTTCCACTTGTCGCACTTTTTTGAGGTTTAGGATGTCCCATTATTTTTTCATATTCTGCTTCGTCTTCTTTTTGCATTACTGCATAACCTTCGTGAGAAACATAAACTCTTCGATTATTCATAAAAGACCAACTTGGAAAAGACTCGTCAATTCTTTGACCATTATAAGGACATTTTCCTCTGTTTACTAAACCTAAATTGTCTAAATATGTAAAAATGTCTAAAGACCTAACAATATGATTTTGAAGAAAATTAGTTAAAGTTTCAAAACTTTCTGGCTCAAATGGTTTGTTTTCAAATTTGTCTGCTATAACTCCTTTTGCACTTAATTCTTTGCAGATGTCATTTACATATTCTGTGGTAAATTCTGAATAATATTTCATTATTTTATTTTTATTCGGTCAGTTAAATTATATGATTTTTTTAATTCGTTGGTAGTAAGATTGACAATGAAACTTTTTTGTTTATAAAGAAATAAAATTGAAGTATTAGCAAATTTTTGGTCTGCATATGTTAGATAAGATTCTATTTTCAATGCTTTTTGTCCGTTTGCTAAAACAATATTCTCTGTCTTTTCTCCATTCGATTGAGCGTTTTCTTTCGCTGTTTTAAAAAATTGGTCTTTATATACTTGAAGAGAATTGCCAGTTAAACCTTTCATATCCTCAAAAAGATTTTGAACTGTTGCGGAATATTGGAATATATTTTCGTTATTGTCTTGAAAAACACAACTATAATTGTTTTGATTTCCTAAATTCCGAGTATATTCTAATTCACAAGGTGTGTTGATTGTCAGTCCTTCAATTTTGTTTTCGGTTTGAGAAAATGCCATAAAAGGTAAAAGCATTCCGAGTAAGATTATTTTCTTCATAGAGATTGGTTCAAATGTCTCGTCCTAAAATAGGGCTACAGTTAATTATTAAAATTTATGCTACATTTTTGTGCACGTAATTAGGTGTTTTATAATCTAAAGATAAATGTAATCTTTTATTATTATATAATTTGATTGCATTTTTTGTTGCTTTTTTGGCGTGATTGATATTTGTAAATGTTTGGTCGAGGAAGAATTCATCTTTTAAAATTCCGTTAACTCTTTCGGCCATTGCGTTTTCGTAGCAATGATTTTCTTGGGTCATACTGATTTGTATCTTTTTTCTTTTCAAAATTTGAGTATAAACATTGCTACAATATTGTATTCCTCTATCAGAATGATGTATGATTTCTTCGGTATTTTTAGTTTGATAAATAGCTTTATTTAAAGCTCTAACACAGCCTTTAAGTTCTAAACTATCACTAATATCATAGCCTACTATTTTTCTTGAATACATATCAGTAATAAGTGCTAAATAACAAAATCCATTTATAGTTCTTATATAGGTAATATCCGAAGCCCAAACTTGGTTAGGTCTATTAATGATCAGGTCTTTTATGATATTTTTATATTTATAAAAACGATGGTAAGAGTTGGTTGTTTTAGAAGAATATTTTTTCCTTCTAATTAACAAATTATTTTCTTTTAAGATTCTAAATAACTGGTCTCTACCTATATTTATATTCTGTTTCCTAAAATCATTATGTAAGGATTTCATTAGCTTTCTAGTACCTTCTCTGGGTAATGTTTTCCTGCTTTTTTTAACAAGCATTATTACATTTTGTTCTATTTGTTTTTTAAGAACAAACCTTTTTTGATATTTGTAATAAGCATCTCTTTTTAACTCGAAAGCATTACAAATAGTAGCGATGGCGTACCTTCTTTTTTTTCTATTAATCGGTGCTATTTTCATTAAGGCTTTATGTTTAAGTTTTTTTTTAATTCTTCAACATTTTTATAGCCAAGATTTTCAGCAGCTACTTCAAGATAACTATCATTCACAAGTTTATCTAGATCCTTTTTAATAAGAAGATCTTTGAGTTGTTTTAGCTCTTTTTGAAGGGCTTTAATACGGGATAATTCGTCGTCTGTTTGCACGGTTACACGGGTGTTCATTAAATCTTTACGGTCATATTTTTTAATCCATACGTTTATCGTACTAGATTGTATGCCGTAAGTTAAGGCAATTTGTCTTTTGGAATGGTTTCCTTTGGTAAGTTCTGCTAATACTTTGAGTTTAAAACTCTCACTATAACGTCTTACATATCCATCATTTTTATACATATACTTGTTGTTTTTTGTATACATATTTCAGGACGGGTCAAAATGTTTTACAACGATTTAGTATATGAAAAGTAGCGGACTTAAAAGCACTGACTTTTCAATTTATACCTAATGCTAAATTTACAAAACTAACTTTAAATGAAGCACTTAAACCGCTATTTTTTATATACCGTGTTGGGCGTATGTTACTTTTCATTCGTTTTTGTCAGTTAGTGTAATAGTCAGTTTATTTTTTTGTTGGTCAATCTCAATTTCTTTTCCGATTTCAAATCCAAGTTCTCTCAACCATTTTCCTTCAAGTCGAATTTCAGGAACAACAGCATATTTACTCCATTCGCGAGATTGGTATTTTTGATAAATTTTTAGCTTTCTAAATCGACTCATTAAAAACTTGTTCGTTATGACGAACACAATATATAAATAATTTATCTAAATTCGGTATAGTGAACACAAAAGAATTAAAATATTTTAAAAAATTAGGTGCTAAAATCAAGCAATTAAGAGAAGAAAAAGAGATTGACCAAAAGTCTTTTGCTTTTGATTGTGGAATTGGAAGAACTCAATTGTATATGATTGAAAACGGAAAAACGAATCCTCGTTTGTTTACTTTGATGAAAATTGCTGATGGATTAGAAATTTCGGTTTCTGTACTTCTAAAATAGCTCAATTTTACTGTATTACTTTAGATGTATGATTCCACTTTATTTGATAACCAACAGATTTTATCATTTTATTGCCAATTGCGCCCAACGGTCTTGTGTATGAGTAGTAGCGGATTTCTACTCACAAATCTTTCAGTTTGGCACTGACCTTTGTTTTATGTTTATACTTTTGTTTTATCACTTAAACCGCTATTACTTATACACCGTGTTAGCACAAGTATTTAGAAATATTTTCGTTTGACCTCATTCAGTTCACTTGAAGTTGGATTTAAACTACCTCTATATTTAAATAGCTTTCCTTTTCCATTACATATTTTACATTTAACTTTATAAGTAACTGTTTCTTTTTTTTCCATAACACCCTGTACAAGTTTTTAATGTACCTCCACTTAACCCACCATAACCATTGGAAGTAATTTTTGTATATCCTAAATTACCCACACCCCAGCAGGTTTGACAAGTCCTTGTTCCAGTTTTAGTTACTTTTCCACTTGAACAGTAATTAGTACATCTTACATAAGAGCAGTCCTCACTTATCTTTTTTAGTCTCTCTTTTTTTACTCTTTCTTTTTCTAACCTTGCTACTCTTTCTCTTTCTTTTATTTTTCTTTGTTCCGCCAATCTGATCGCTTCTTTGTTTTGTTCTTCGACAGATTTTTCTATCCTCACAAAATAGCTTAAAGTCTCATTTTTGATTTTTTTAGTAGCATTCTTTTGATGCTCATTAATGAATAGATTTAAAGCTATTTCAGCTTTTTTAAATTTTCCATCATTGTAAAAAGCCTTAATCTTTAAATTAAGAGTCCTAGCATTAGGAGCACCTAATTCTCGTTCTGCTTTTTCTACATATTCAATAGCTTGAGTATAATTATTTTGATTGAATTGTTTTTCTGCTTCAACAAAATAAAGCTTTGCTTTTGTGTTCTCATCTAATTGCGAATAAGAATTAAAACTAATTAGAGATAATAATAGTATTAAAAATGCTCTCATTTTTTTAAAATTTAGTGATTAATAAAGTTCCTGTAAAGCCTGTAAGTAAATTCCATTCTTTAGAAGATATTAGTTTTCCTGTGTCGTCATAAACATCAAACTTTGCGGTATTTGGTCCAGCAGTTCCTTGATTTAATGCTTTAAAGTCTATACGATTCATACCCCATTTTAATTGGATTTTAAATGTTTTTGGGGAATTAGTTAAATATATATTAGATTCTACAATTGATTTATTGTTAAGTAAAGCCACTCTGTCTCCATCTTCACTTCCGTGGTCTTTACATACAATTCTTATGTATTTGGTATTGCTATTTATTTCACCGATAAATTGATTACTTTCTTTAGGCTTTGTTTTTTGTTTAAAATAGTCTTCTTCTTTTTGATTTCCCTTACCAGACCAAAAGTTTTCATCATTATTTTGTTTAGCTTTTTTGTTTGATTGTCCACCACTCCAAAAATCGTCTTTTCTATTAATGTTTGATGTTGCTTTTTTAGATTCTTTCTTACCGGACCAAAAATCATCCTCTTTATTATTTTGTTTTGATTTCTGAACTTGATTTTTAATTGACAATCTATTTATAACACTTTCAGCAGTTTCAAGACACTTTAAATATTTCGTTTCATATGTTCCGTATTTTTTTCTTTCATTTTTATTAAATTTAAAAGTTACCTTATTTATTTCTGCTGTTGCGTATGGTTTATCGAAAATATTACTCTCAAAAGTATAACTACCACCAGGTTTTATATATGCTCTACCACCTGAAGATTGATTTTTCCATTTCAGGTTTAAGCCTACTTCAAATTTGGATTTGTTAGTTATTACAATTTTATTCCACCTATCTCTTTTATTGTTACTTAATGTGTTGGCATCTTTTAAAAAGGCTTCATATTTGAGAAAGAAAAAATTTGTACCGCCTTTTACACCACCAAGTGATTTCCATTGTTTTGGTAAATCGTATTCACTTTTTCCATTTACCAATTTTCGACCAGGTTCATACATTATTTCAATTGTATAACTACAACTTTGAGAATATACCAACTGATGAATATTAAAAACTATAACTAATATTAATAAACTGTGTTTCATCATATGTCTCGTCCTAAAATAGGGCTACAGTTAATTATTAAAATTTATGCTACATTTTTGTGCACGTAATTAGGTGTTTTATAATCTAAAGATAAATGTAATCTTTTATTATTATATAATTTGATTGCATTTTTTGTTGCTTTTTTGGCGTGATTGATATTTGTAAATGTTTGGTCGAGGAAGAATTCATCTTTTAAAATTCCGTTAACTCTTTCGGCCATTGCGTTTTCGTAGCAATGATTTTCTTGGGTCATACTGATTTGTATCTTTTTTCTTTTCAAAATTTGAGTATAAACATTGCTACAATATTGTATTCCTCTATCAGAATGATGTATGATTTCTTCGGTATTTTTAGTTTGATAAATAGCTTTATTTAAAGCTCTAACACAGCCTTTAAGTTCTAAACTATCACTAATATCATAGCCTACTATTTTTCTTGAATACATATCAGTAATAAGTGCTAAATAACAAAATCCATTTATAGTTCTTATATAGGTAATATCCGAAGCCCAAACTTGGTTAGGTCTATTAATGATCAGGTCTTTTATGATATTTTTATATTTATAAAAACGATGGTAAGAGTTGGTTGTTTTAGAAGAATATTTTTTCCTTCTAATTAACAAATTATTTTCTTTTAAGATTCTAAATAACTGGTCTCTACCTATATTTATATTCTGTTTCCTAAAATCATTATGTAAGGATTTCATTAGCTTTCTAGTACCTTCTCTGGGTAATGTTTTCCTGCTTTTTTTAACAAGCATTATTACATTTTGTTCTATTTGTTTTTTAAGAACAAACCTTTTTTGATATTTGTAATAAGCATCTCTTTTTAACTCGAAAGCATTACAAATAGTAGCGATGGCGTACCTTCTTTTTTTTCTATTAATCGGTGCTATTTTCATTAAGGCTTTATGTTTAAGTTTTTTTTTTAATTCTTCAACATTTTTATAGCCAAGATTTTCAGCAGCTACTTCAAGATAACTATCATTCACAAGTTTATCTAGATCCTTTTTAATAAGAAGATCTTTGAGTTGTTTTAGCTCTTTTTGAAGGGCTTTAATACGGGATAATTCGTCGTCTGTTTGCACGGTTACACGGGTGTTCATTAAATCTTTACGGTCATATTTTTTAATCCATACGTTTATCGTACTAGATTGTATGCCGTAAGTTAAGGCAATTTGTCTTTTGGAATGGTTTCCTTTGGTAAGTTCTGCTAATACTTTGAGTTTAAAACTCTCACTATAACGTCTTACATATCCATCATTTTTATACATATACTTGTTGTTTTTTGTATACATATTTCAGGACGGGTCACAATTGCGCCCAACGATTTAGTATATGAAAAGTAGCGGACTTAAAAGCACTGACTTTTCAATTTATACCTAATGCTAAATTTACAAAACTAACTTTAAATGAAGCACTTAAACCGCTATTTTTTATATACCGTGTTGGGCGTATGTTACTTTTCATTCGTTTTTGTCAGTTAGTGTAATAGTCAGTTTATTTTTTTGTTGGTCAATCTCAATTTCTTTTCCGATTTCAAATCCAAGTTCTCTCAACCATTTTCCTTCAAGTCGAATTTCAGGAACAACAGCATATTTACTCCATTCGCGAGATTGGTATTTTTGATAAATTTTTAGCTTTCTAAATCGACTCATTAAAAACTTGTTCGTTATGACGAACACAATATATAAATAATTTATCGAAATTCGGTATAGTGAACACAAAAGAATTAAAATATTTTAAAAAATTAGGTGCTAAAATCAAGCAATTAAGAGAAGAAAAAGAGATTGACCAAAAGTCTTTTGCTTTTGATTGTGGAATTGGAAGAACTCAATTGTATATGATTGAAAACGGAAAAACGAATCCTCGTTTGTTTACTTTGATGAAAATTGCTGATGGATTAGAAATTTCGGTTTCTGTACTTCTAAAATAGCTCAATTTTACTGTATTACTTTAGATGTATGATTCCACTTTATTTGATAACCAACAGATTTTATCATTTTATTGCCAATTACGCCCAACGGTCGTGTATATGTGCCGTATCCCGCAGGGTATGGCATCATATATGATGTTAGTGGCTGGGTGTCTTATGTCTCTCATTTAAAAATAGTTGTCATATTTTGGTTTTAAGTTCCCTGTACTTCCAGACTTATATAACAATGAGAATATAACAAACAGAGAAAAGAAAATAACACCCATTTCCAAATTTGAATTATTAGTATTTGGAATAACACTTATGTTGCTAGTCCGGGATACCGATATTTTCAAAACGTTGTCTAAAAAACTACTAATCCCAATATAGGACAAAAAAATCGCTACTATAAAAACATCTGCCATACTCCATTTACTCGTTTTTCTAATGAAGAAGTCAGTAAACTGATTAGTCGTTTTACTTGCTATTTCATAGATTATTGATGTTATTTTAGTAAATGGGAATATAACGCTGAAAGCTAAAATCAATAAACCTGTAAAGAATTAGTTAAAAGAACCGTCTTGAAAAAGTATTTTTATTACCTGTATAATACTCTTTGAACGAAAGTATAAAACTTGGTTTTTAAACTCAATTTTCTCTCCGATTAGTATAAATTCAAAAGTATCCAGTCGTACATCAAGAGAAATCATTGGTATTAAGACTCCAACAAAAAAACAAGAACACAATGCAATTAATGGATAAACAGTTTTTTCGAGACTTCCGATATTCGGGATAAATTGACTACAAAAAATGCTTATTGTTAGAAAAATTAGGAACAATGAAAATAATTTTAGTTTTTTATTCAATCCTTCTTTTTCCGTTTCTAGATATTGTAAACAGGTAACTGTTTCTGAATGTGCGAAATTGTATTTATCTAAAATAGTGTTTCTCACGCTGTAATTCGTAAGGGATGGGTTTTTATCAAAAAGAACGTGAAGCCCACTTGATAACTGCTCCTTTATCCGATTTTGAGTTTCGGGAGTTTCAACGATTGATATTATTTCATCAGCCCATTCAGGCACTTGCCCTTTGAAATTATTCTTGTTAAATGATACACTATAAACAAAAGTCTTGATAAGTTGCTCAATAAGATTACCCTTGTCTTGTTCTGTTTCCAAAAATCTATCTACTTCGTCTATCAAGATATAGATTCCAGTTTCGATATATTTCTTAAGGTGCTCTTTGTTTTCAGGGTTGAGTTCATATTCGTTTATCCTGTCAAAAAATACATCTGTTATCTTTTGCTTCCATTCATTAACATCAAAGAGACCATACTTAATGCTTTTTAGCTCGGAAATTTCAAGATTTATCTGTTGTTTTTCAAAAGATAGAGACACAACTTTATAAATGAGAAAAGTGCTGATTAAAGCTGTCAATATGATTAAAGACATCTTCATTTTTTTTCTTTCAACTCATCAAAATACTTGACATTTTTAACTGGTCTTGGGTCAATGCCGAACTTATTTGTACTGATTGTACCTTTCGACAATAGGAGAAAAAGGTTGTATAAGGGAATCAAAATCAGCCAACCAGTCTTATTTGTGTCGTGTATTCTTTTTATACTTTGTATCAGAAGAAATATAATTGCTATTAAAGGTAAAACTATGAAATTAGCAATGGCAAAAATTCTATACTGTAAATAAAAGTCATTGGGAGGAAGGTCGTTTTGTAATGCGAATAGATATTCTACTTCGCTCCAGTATACATCTGATTTTTCAGCAATAGAAGAAACATAACTTTCATAGGTAGGAAATGAATAGCTGAAGAATACATAATTCGAAAAGAATATGAGTAGAAATATCAATAAACTCCTAAGCAGAAATGCTCTAAGCGTGATTCTACCTTTTATTGATAGAAAGCCCACTTCTTCATTTGTAGATTTGGGCAGTTTATATTGATAGATGTTTCCTTTTTTACTCATTTGTCAATTTGATAGTATCTATCTTAAAATTATATAAGTTCTTAATAGTATTATACTTTTCCTTAAGTACATCAACATTGTCAACACAGGTATTAATTGTTATTAGCTCAGTTTTAAGTTTGTCATATCTCATTGAAACTTCAACTTCCTTGGAATGTTGAAGAACCGTGATAGAGTTGTTAAAATTATTGTAATAATTTGCTTGTCGTTCAAACTCAAAAGTAAAGATTGAATCTGGTTCTATAGTTGTATATTCTGTTTGATATTCTTTATAAGAGTTCTCCTTGTTATAAGAACTGAAATATCCGTACTTATAACTAACTGAAAATTCATTTGAATACTTTGTGCTATTATTTTTTATTGATACAAAGTGTGTTACTCTCTTGGTTGTATCATTAAACACTAATTCATCACGAACTATGGAGTAATCAACTAAAGTATCCACATAAACATTCTTATATTCAGTAAACCATTCTACTTTTTCAATTTGTTCATCTTTGCAATTGTTTTCGCACGAGTTAAAAGCAAGAAATGCAAACAAAACAACGGGTAAGATAAAAATATCTTTAGGAAATCTTTTTATCATTCTGTACAAGGCATTATAATTTTCATTCCAGCTTCTTTCAGGTAAGGATCTCCGTCAGATGGTCTCACAAATGCATCTTTGTTGCACTCGATTATTTCATCTTTAGTATACTTATTGTCGAACTTATTAAGCAATGTGTTTATCCCCATTCCACTAGTAACTTCCACTGTTTTCTGTTTAATAGTTGGGCTTTGAGGTTTCTTGAAATACGAATGGTCAATATTCAGTTTTTCACAATCGCGTACTATAGCATTATAGTGATTCACCCCTTTGTTCTTTTCAAATTGGTCGATATTAACAAGTATAGCACTAAGGAGAGAGCGATTGTCAAGATTGTCCAGAATATTATCAATATTAATAGTGTTTTCCTGCTGCGAGGGTTTGTTTTGATTTCCATTATCCACGCCTGAATCTTGACTTGTAACGATACTTGGAGGTTGAGTATTCTTTTTGTCATCCAAGTAGAAGTCCTTAAAAAAAAAGCCCCAAGTGATAGCAATAAAACTGCCGATGTAATCGCAAGTGCTTTGATTTTTTTGCCGCTAGATTTCCTAAAAGCGATTAACTTACTCTCTAAATCAACGTATTTGCTTTTTTCTCTTAGAATATCACTTTTTAGTTTGTCGGTAACATTATCCGTACTAGTTTTAGTTGTATGTGTAGGTTTTGTCCTAACTGGTTCTTTATACTCAATTAACTGCGAATTTGATATAGTGTAGAATTTATTGCCAAATTTGTGCAAAAATCGATTATTTAATTTGGTATTGAAAATATTCTTTTCATTTGACACATATACATTTGAATAACTTTTACGACATTCAGAAATCTGATTTATTTTAGATTCATAATCTTCAAGAAATAGAGGTAATGTTCCGTGTTCATTAGAGTAATCGGCTGTAAATTCAAAATCACTAAATATTTTGTCATCTAAACTAAATGAACTAACCATATCCGATATTTTCGTAGAGTTGAACATTTTCCCACTTAATGCCTGTTTTTTAAAATGACTTAAGAGTCCATTTAATATCTTAAAATTATTATCATTAACAGCTATTTCTTTATTTGACTTAATAGCTACACCAATCACAATGCCGTCACGTCCTGCATTATATGCTTTGGCGAAGCTGTATAGTTCTAAATATGAGTAACCATTTTTTGTAAACGTGTGAAATACATCTTGATGCTTTGATTCCAGTTTCAGACTTGGCTCAAAATGGTCTACTTTGCTTTTTACACCTTGAGGCTTAAATCCGAAGGATTCAAAACCATCTGGCTTTCCGAAGAAAATAATACTAGTATCTTCCATAATAATTTATCCAAATAGTCTTTTAAAAAATGCAAATAAACCACCACCTTCAGATTTACCTGTGGCAAGTTTATATAAATTGTTCCAGAAATTATGTGGGTATTGGAAGTCTAGCCTTTGTATATATACCACTGGGTTATTGTCATCATCAAATGTGTCGACTAACTTTCCTACAGAAAATTCTCCATATACTATTTTTGCGTTTCTACTTTTTATAGCATTGTCTAGTGATGGCCTAAATTGCTTAATGTAATTTTCAACTACCACATTTTCGTTAACTGGAATTTTATCCCATTGAGATACTATAACGATAAATTTAGATACGCTATAAAGATTTGGCATATTAACCTTTATATAGTTTATAAAATTCTGATGCAAAGTGTCTTCGTCTTTATCTCCTTTTACAGGCTTATAAGGAGTTATGAGACAAAATACAGGCTTACCTAATTCACAGGCTTTTAGTATTCCTTCAATTTTAGGATTAAATTTACCTTTATTGTCAGTCTTGATTTCCTCCAAATCTTCACCAGCTAAATCAACAAAAGCCAATTTAAGCACCGGAAGTCCCTTTTTGTTCGGTTCCATATCCATTCCTATTAAATCTAGGGTTCCTTTTTCAGTAGAAGGATATGCTTCCTTGTCGTCAAAGTACTTAACCATAGTATCTCTAGACACGTTACCTTTGTCGTAAGGATACTCGTTTAAATCAAGTGCTGACCATTTTTTTTTCAGTATATCTTTGGCTATAATACAAAAGTGACGACAAGAACAAAGACTTTCCTGCTTTTGGAAAACCAATGGGAACAACAATATGACGACCTTCTTGATTAAGGTTGTCAAAAATTTCCATTATGTTTTTTTGACTTAAATCCGCTAGTGGAATCCTTGAAGATTTTTCTGGTTCTGGATTATTCGATTGGCTCTCTTGATTTTCTGTTGATATATAATCGCTCATTACTTTCTATTTATTTGGTTTACTTATTGAAATTTTTATTTTTCCCGAATAGGCTATTAAAGAAATTTTCATCATCGTCTTCATCTTCTTTCCTTCTTATTAAAACGTAGATGGCTAAGGGAACAATTAAGTCTAAAAATATAACAAGTAGAATGTTCTTCCACGTTCCTACTTTTTGCTCTTTAGTTCCATTTTTTATGTGTTGAACTATTGAAGGTAAAGTATGGCCCACACTTCCGAGTTCGGTTATTGTGGCTTCAAGTTTTGGGAAATCAGCACTACCCGTATTTATATCATTAATTGGTTTTGTAGTACTATTAACTTCAGACACAATTTTTGCAATTTTTGCAATATTCTTGGGATTGTTTTCTATGTTCTTTTTATCGTTACTTATGTCTATTTTAGTTGTGTCTCGCTGAATGAACTCTAGTTCTGGAATATATTTTATCTCTAGTGATTTCAAATCCTCTTTTGCTTTGAAAAGTCTTTCAGCAACATCTAAATTTATCTCACTGTTGACTAAGTTTTTTGCTATAAAACTCTCGATTGAACTTGTAATGTAACCTTGCAGAATACGAGCCTGTTCAGTTGGTTCATTTACACCCGCCAATGAGGGATTGATTGCATTGATTTTATAATTTGCTAAAATGTCATTGAATTTACTAAGTACGGCTCTTGCATTGGCTTTAAATCCATTTTGGTCTCTCACTTCGCTAATAAGTTGCTTCTCCAAGTCTTTCAAGTCAATATAGTCATCTACCACATCTGACTCGACACCGATAATTGCTTGGGCTCTTGTAGAATATGATATAAGTGTATCTTTTAAAATACCAGCTTCTTCCTTAACCAAATCTTCTTTAAAATCATACGGGTAGAAATAATTCAGATTAAATACAATTAATGCGAAAGCACAAATGAGATAGAAGAATAGTGCAACTTTTCTGCCGCTAACCGCAAAGTAGTATGATATTAATATAAGAATCAATATAATTGCAGCTATCACAAGGCTTCCATTTTCAGAGCCAAAAAAGTGTTGATTTTTTAACCCCAAATGGGCGTGCCAAAAACCTACTATAAACGTGCCTAAACTCAAAAGGTAGGCACTAATTTTCACTATTGGCGGTATTTTCGTCTTACTCATATCTATATATTTTGTTCAAAGTTAATATTTCTGTCATTTTTTTCGGTCTTTACCTTGCCACTAACGGTCTAGTATAAGAATAGTAGCGTATTAAAATGCACTAACTTTTCGGTTAAGTACAGACCTTTTTTATAATTGCTTGCTTTCGTTTTAGCGATTAAACAGCTATTATTTTTATACATTGTTACCACACGTACTTATTCAATTTCTTTCATTTTAATTGATGATGAATATGGCAAAGTTTTAATATAATGTTCCATAAATTTAAAATCTGGTTCATTATCTTTTGATGGCAACTTAATACTTATCTCTTTCATTCTTGTTTGACTGCATTTTCTACCATAATTATATCTATATCTTTCTAAATTCATAATAGTAACTAAAAACACAGCAACATATTCATTCATTTCAAATTTGGGTATTAATTTTTCAACGTGGTCACTTGCAGAAAAATCTAATTCTTGATATGAACAATACCCTAAAACAGCACTATCTACTGTTAAAACATTTCCTTTTTCTGTGCTAAAATCATAAAACCCTTCAACTCCGTTATTTGTTGCTTGTGTAGTAACATAAGAAAAAACACCTGTTCCATATTCTTCTAATTCCAATAATGGTGTCGTTTTGCTTCCAGTTATAGTAAATAATTTTTCGAGTTCAAAGTATTCCCAATCCTGTGTATTAAATTGAATATTTTTGTCGTGAAATGGCTTATGTGAAACTTCATTTGATAATTTATTACCAAGCAAAAAAGTTGCATAAAATAATAATGTTTCAGAGAAATATTCACTATTTAATTCTGTATATTTTGTTTCCATATATGCTTCCGCCACCCATTCCATTTCTGCATTAATTGGCTTACTAATACTTACCCCTGCTTCTCTCTTTTTATTCACATAATTTGATAACCATTTTTCTTTTAATTTTTCCCACCTACCATAAGCATCAATTCTTCCTTTGGTTTTTCTTTTTACATAGCCATCGTCTTTATAATAACCAAAATATGTTTCTTTATGTTTTGGATGTTGTCTGTGTGCAGTAAAAACCATAATACAGGAAACAACACCTACTTTTGAATTAAAAAACAATTCATCAGGCATTGACAAAACTGCTTCGAGTGTATGTTTTTCTAATAGTTTCTTTTTAAATTCATAAACTTTTCCTTTTGTTGCTAAGGCACTTTGCATTGGTACAATTGCAATGCAAGTTCCGCCATCAACCAAACATTCTAAATTATTCAAAATAAATTCAAATTCGTCTGTGTCTATTTTTTTATTTGCTTTATAGGGAGGGTTCAAAAAACCAACAGTTGGTTTTTTTGCTTTTACTTCCTTAATAATGTTTGGTTCAAAACAACTACCGTTTATTATATTAGTCTTACCGTCTTGATGAATGTACATATTGGAAACAGCAAGTGCAAAAATGTGTGATTGGTATTCTGTTCCTATTAATTGTTTTGATTTTATTTTCTTGATTTTTTCTTGGTCATCTTTTGCATCTTTAATCATTTTACTCATTGCACTTATAAGAAAGCCACCTGTACCTGTACAGTTATCATAAGCGATAGTATTTTTATTTACTCCTGCTAAATCAGAAAAAAATTCGGTTATATGTGGTGGGGTTAGTACAATGCCAAGTCCTTTATCACTATTAGCATATCGTAGAAATTCTATGTATAATTGACCAAGAACATCAAAATATCTATGTGTTTTCATAAATGAATTAATATTATCATCAATCTCATCTATAATTTCTTTTAATACATTTTCTTTCTTTGACAAAGAGGTATCAGTCTTTATAAAACTAAATTGAACGTCAAGATTATTTAATTTTTTTCCTGTGATATTCGCACTTTCTAACTCATTTGAAACAGTTTGAGTTAGGAAATTTGAGAGATTTTCCGCATTATCATATACTCCATAAGATTTTCTAAACGCCTTATTTTCAAGAGCTATTAGAATTGAACTAATTAATAAACTTCTTTGGCTTCCAAGTATTTTATGAGTATGTAATTTAGAATTTAACTCTTTCGTAAATTCTAAAAGTGCATTATAATCTTGTCTAAATTTCTCTTCACTATTTTCATAACCTTTTAAATAATCTTCGGCACTTAAAAATTTATCGTCAAATTTTGATGTAGCCTTTTTCTCTGATTTTAAATGAAGAAAATGAGATATTTTTAATGATTGTTTTGTTTCACCACTAACCGCAAGAGCAATAACATCAAAACTTTTTGACAAGTATGAAGCGTAAAGCAAAGCACCATCAACTGCATATTCTGAATATTTAACTTTATTCTTGCTTTCGTGTTTAGTAACTTCCGCTTTACATTCTACAACTATTAATAAATCGGAATTTTCCTTGAAAGAAATAATAAATTCAGGGTAGCCTTGTCCTGTACCTTTTTTTGATGCGGTTTTTAATAATTTGTCAATTTTTGCATTATCAGATTTTTGCTCTTCAATAATTATTTTATCAGCAAACTTTTCAAAATGCTTGCGAACTAATTGCTCTGTCTTTCTTTCGTTTGCCATAATTATAAATCTAAATCTCCTTGTTTAAAAATTGCTGTATCGTTTCTTGTATGTCTCGTCCTAAAATAGGGCTACAGTTAATTATTAAAATTTATGCTACATTTTTGTGCACGTAATTAGGTGTTTTATAATCTAAAGATAAATGTAATCTTTTATTATTATATAATTTGATTGCATTTTTTGTTGCTTTTTTGGCGTGATTGATATTTGTAAATGTTTGGTCGAGGAAGAATTCATCTTTTAAAATTCCGTTAACTCTTTCGGCCATTGCGTTTTCGTAGCAATGATTTTCTTGGGTCATACTGATTTGTATCTTTTTTCTTTTCAAAATTTGAGTATAAACATTGCTACAATATTGTATTCCTCTATCAGAATGATGTATGATTTCTTCGGTATTTTTAGTTTGATAAATAGCTTTATTTAAAGCTCTAACACAGCCTTTAAGTTCTAAACTATCACTAATATCATAGCCTACTATTTTTCTTGAATACATATCAGTAATAAGTGCTAAATAACAAAATCCATTTATAGTTCTTATATAGGTAATATCCGAAGCCCAAACTTGGTTAGGTCTATTAATGATCAGGTCTTTTATGATATTTTTATATTTATAAAAACGATGGTAAGAGTTGGTTGTTTTAGAAGAATATTTTTTCCTTCTAATTAACAAATTATTTTCTTTTAAGATTCTAAATAACTGGTCTCTACCTATATTTATATTCTGTTTCCTAAAATCATTATGTAAGGATTTCATTAGCTTTCTAGTACCTTCTCTGGGTAATGTTTTCCTGCTTTTTTTAACAAGCATTATTACATTTTGTTCTATTTGTTTTTTAAGAACAAACCTTTTTTGATATTTGTAATAAGCATCTCTTTTTAACTCGAAAGCATTACAAATAGTAGCGATGGCGTACCTTCTTTTTTTTCTATTAATCGGTGCTATTTTCATTAAGGCTTTATGTTTAAGTTTTTTTTTAATTCTTCAACATTTTTATAGCCAAGATTTTCAGCAGCTACTTCAAGATAACTATCATTCACAAGTTTATCTAGATCCTTTTTAATAAGAAGATCTTTGAGTTGTTTTAGCTCTTTTTGAAGGGCTTTAATACGGGATAATTCGTCGTCTGTTTGCACGGTTACACGGGTGTTCATTAAATCTTTACGGTCATATTTTTTAATCCATACGTTTATCGTACTAGATTGTATGCCGTAAGTTAAGGCAATTTGTCTTTTGGAATGGTTTCCTTTGGTAAGTTCTGCTAATACTTTGAGTTTAAAACTCTCACTATAACGTCTTACATATCCATCATTTTTATACATATACTTGTTGTTTTTTGTATACATATTTCAGGACGGGTCAGTATTATGCCCAACGTTAATGTATATGGTTTGTTGCGTGTATAAATGTACTAAATTTTCGACAAAGCAATAACTTTATAAAAAATCACTTAACTTTGATTAAGCGATTTATAGCAATAAACTATATACCGTGTTGGTAGCCGTTTTATTTAATGTTTTCTGTCTTTATATTTAAAAAATAATCTTGAGGTAATTTATTCATAACTATCCAAAAAATCAAAGTAATTGGTAAAATCAAATAACTTAAAGTTTTAATTATAGATCTTTTAATGAGTTTTTTTTCACTAGCGTTAACTTTAATTCTAAATAAAAATTTTCCCAATGTTATTCCTTTGTTTAATAAATCAGAAAGAATAAAATATATAAGATAGAACAATATTATCGGCGTAACTTTTACTTTCCAGATATTATTAAACATTTCAAAATCATAAGTATTGTATTCTAAATTAAAAAGAGAGTTTAGTAGAGAGAAAATGAAAACAACAATAAGATTGTCTACAAAAAAAGCTAAAATTCGTTTCGTCATTATATTCATTGTAATTGTTTTTAAATAATTCTAATTTTAGACTATCTCAATTAATTGAGATAGTCTAAAATAGGAATAAATTATGATTTAATAAGTTTTGTATTTACATAGAATTTATTATCCTTCTTTATAACTTTATAAGAACCAGATTTAATAGAAAAATCATTTTCAAATATTTTTTCTTTACTAGATTCTTTAATTTTCAATTCCGTTATTTCATCTCCATATTTTGACATTAAATCCGAAATATCAATAAACCCGTCAAGTAAGCTAGCCTGTTGATTACTACTACTTTCAGTCCAACAACCTGGGTTTTGGCACATTACTCCTCTACAACCACAACAGACAGTAACCTCTGTTGATATTTCGACAACAACTAGAACAAGTGTTACAGTAAACGTTCTACAACTTTTCACTAAATCACTTTCATTATTCTCATATGCAATCGATGTATCACAAAAACAATTTTCAACAAAACCATTCTGTTCATAATTTCCTTCAGAGTTTTCAAATTCTGTATTAGCAAATGTAAATGAGCTAACTAACATTAATGTAAAAATAAAAAATACTTTTTTCATCGTTTAGATATTTTAAGTATTAACCAATTTTAATATTGGCTTGGGAACTGTTCCCGATGATAACCTTTTATTTCCACATTTTGTTTACTACTCTCGGTTCAATTTCTCTTAAGCGAGTGACTTTTGTCATTTCAAGTTATGACTTTTCTTTTTTTGAACCGTTGATTTTTAACGTAATGTTTCTGTCAAATGGATACCAACACCCAAATATACGCATTGCGGTTATCTTTATTATGGCGGTTATCCAAATATAGTATAAATATATAAATAATTGTAATTCAGTTAGTTTTTTTATATTTAGCGTGATAATTATTTTCACAAAACGAATGTTATGTTACTAATCAAAAAAATATTGCTTGAATTTCAAAAGAAACTTTCATTACAACGTTATGCAAAATTACGATGTACATAAAAAATATATCTTTTAAAAATGTATAAATGAATAGCATTTGGTGGAAAGAGGGCGTTGTTTATCAGATATACCCCAGATCTTTTAATGATACTACCGGAAATGGAATAGGGGATATAAGAGGGATCATTAGCAAGCTCGATTATATAAAATCGCTAGGTGTAGACATTATCTGGTTGTGCCCGGTATATGAATCGCCTAATTACGATAATGGCTATGATATTAGTGATTACAAAAAAATAATGCCCGGATTTGGTACTGAAGAAGATTTTAATGAACTCCTACAGCAAATCCATGCCAAAGGGTTAAAATTGATTATGGATTTGGTGGTGAATCATACGTCCTTTAAACATCGGTGGTTTGAAGCATCCCGAAAATCAAAAGACAATCCTTATCGCGATTTTTATTTCTGGAGAAAAGTGAAAAACAATGGCCCGCCCAATAACTGGAAATCTTTTTTTAGCGGTAATGCCTGGTAATATGATCAGACTACTGATGAATATTATTTACACCTTTTTACTAAGGAGCAACCGGATTTAAATTGGGAAAACCCGGCTGTACGGGAAGAAATTTATAGCATTATCGATTACTGGCTCAAAAAAGGTGTGGATGGTTTTAGAATGGATGTCATTTCATTGATTTCCAAACTTCCAAACTTACCGGATTCAAATACTCGTAATTTTGATGAAACCATACAACAGTTTTATGCTAATGGCCCTAAAATTCATGAGTATTTGAAAGAAATGAATCGGGAAGTACTTTCAAAATATGATATTATGACGGTGGGAGAGGGGCCGGGGATTGATCTTGAAAATGGACTTTTATACGTTGAGGAAGATAGGGAAGAACTCAATATGATTTTTCATTTTGGGCATATGTTTATTGATAACGGGTCCGGGGGAAAATACGGGCTCAAGTAAATTTTATGGGTATTAAGCGAATAATTTTTCAAGTCTAAAGAGGAAAAATTGTGTATCTCTTACGCCTCTTTGATTGGCTCTAAAGAGTTTTATTTTTGAATTAAAAGACTCTGCATTTGCATTTGTATTCCTATTGTCAAAAAAGTTTAAGATGGTATTAAAATGATGTTTAATACTGTTCATTGCTGTATTGAAATTTTTAAATTCCAATTTTTCTGTATCCTCAAACCAATGTTCAAATCGTTGTTTGGCTTTTACTTTACATTTTTCTTGATAAATGCTTCTAAATTCTAAAGTGTGTTTATAGGCTTGTTGGATGTTTGGATAAAGATTACATAATAATTCTGCTCTTTGTTTTTGATTAGGTGTCCAATCGTTTGTCTTTTTAGCTAAAATATATCTACTTCTAGCCAAAAGTTGCTTTTTTGTATCACCATTAGATAGCACTATGGGTTTGTGTTTCTTCCTTGCTTTTTTAGCAGCTTCAATGGCTTTGTTTTCATCTTCTATTGCTTTCCACCGATGCTGTACTCTAACATGCTGTAAAGCTTCTGTTACCAGTTTTACCACATGAAATCTATCGGTAACAATTTTAGCATTTGGAAAACAAATCTTAGCTGTTAAATTCATATTATTTGCCATATCTAAAGTTACTTCTTTGACTTGTTTGCGTTGTTCTAAGGGTATTCTTTCAATAGCAGTAATAATATCATCACTTTTAATTCCTTTTACACAAGCCACTAAAGTTCCTTGTTTACTTCGTGCGTTCTTGTTGGTCAAATAGGTATAAAGTTCACCTTTAGATAGACTTACTTCATCAAGACTTAAATACTCTCCTATATTCTTCGGATAAATAAGATAATCTTCACAATGGGGCTTTTGATTCCAACTATCAAACCCACTTATCTGTTTCTTATAATGGCGTTGTAAAGTTCGTGGGTAAATACCGTAATAACTCGCTATATTACTGATCGTATCTTCTCGGGCCTCTACCTGTAGCTTTTAAAAAATCAGAAAGTTCTGACGTTAATTTAGAACCTTCTGCAATGAATGAATAATCATTTTTAATCGCTCCCTTTTTAGTCTTCTTATCTCGCCATCGTCTTGTTTTTATATGTAGATAAACTGCTTTACCGCGTATGGGAAAATCTTGAATCTGTTTACTGCTAATAAAACCTTTGGACTCATAATTACCCTTTGAGTAACCCTCTGGTAGAATATTCTTCTCTTCTAAATAAATGTGAAAAGCATCCTTTTTAACTGAAATATCTCCTAATTCTTCAAAAAATACAATATCAAAATGAAGTAATAAATCTTGAGGGAGGATAGATGCTAATAATTCTAAATGCATCGTCTTTTTTTATGCATCTAAAATAATCAATCCCCATAAATTGTCGTTGACCCAAAATACGATCCTGTCAATATTGACCTGATCGTTTTTAAAAATGTTTTCAATGAATGGGATCACCGGTTGAAAAACAAAGGTTGGGGAAGCATCTTTTTAGGGAATCATGATTTTTCCAGGATGATTTCCCGATTTGGAAATGATATGGAATACCATACGGAGTCCGGGAAGCTCTTGGCTACCCTGTTATGTACGCTGAGAGGTACCGTCTATATATATCAGGGAGATGAGATTGGCATGACCTATGTCGCATTTTCAAATATTGAAGATTATAATGACGTAGAAACCCTCAACAGTTGGAAGGAAGCTGAAGCCAGTGGAAAGGAAATGAATGAATTTCTAAAAATTGTTCACCGTCAAAGCAGAGATAATGCCAGGACTCCCATGCAGTGGACTTCTGGGAAAAATGCAGGATTTACCAATGCAAAACCTTGGATTCAACTCAATAAAAATTATATCGATATCAATGTAGAAAATCAAGAAGAAGATGATAATTCTATTTTAAATTATTATCGGGAAATAATTACTTTTAGAAAAAAGCATCTAGTTTTGGTATATGGAGATTATGAGAGTTTGGACAATGAAAACCCGCAAATATTTGCTTACAGACGCTGGAATGATAATGAAGAATTTGTAATTATTCACAATTTTAGCGATACTACTGTAAACTGGAATTACAAATTGGATGTAAATTCCTATACTCTGGTAAAAACCAATGTCAAAAACTGTCTGGATTTACTTCAGTTGAGTCCCTGGCAGACAAAAATTTTGCAGAAAAAGGAGCGTCTGTAAAGCTCGAAAGGAGTGTAGTTTTTTTAGTATTAGCTTGCTAATCTTACGGTTTTCAGGTTATAAGTTCAGTAAATAAAAAAGAAGCTGTCCTTTTTTAGGCAGCTTCTTTTTTATAATAATTAGAAAAATGGGAGGTAGTTATTTTTTCTTACTCCCTGCTTCCATTTTCTTTTTTAAATCAGCGAGGCCGCCAATATCTCCAAGAGTAGTTTTTTCTACTTCCGAAGCTTTTTTTGCAGCAGCTTTCATATTTCTTTTTTCTTGCTCCTTAAAAATAGCCGTATGAGAGACTACTATTCTTCTATAGTCTTTGCTAAATTCAAGTACTTTAAATTCTGCCGTATCTCCTTTAGCCAGCTTGCCACCTTCTTCTTTATCCAAATGACGATTTGGTGCGAAAGCTTCTATACCATGACCAAAAATCACTATAGCACCTTTATCATTTTTTTCTTTGATAGTTCCCTGGTGAACAGAATCGATAGTATATGTGACTTCATGAGCATCCCAAGGATTTTCCTGAGTTTGTTTATGACCTAAGCTTAGCTTACGGCCTTCTACATCCAACTCCAATACCTGAACTTCTAATTTATCACCCATAGTAACAAAATCTGACGGGTGATTGATTTTTCTAGTCCAAGATAGATCAGAAATATATACCAATCCGTCAATACCTTCTTCTAGCTCTACAAAAACTCCAAAATTCGTATAGTTTCTCACCGTACCGGTATGTGTGGAGCCTATAGGGTATTTAGCCGTAATATCTGTCCAGGGATCAGGATATAGTTGTTTTATTCCTAAAGACATTTTTCTTTCACCTCTATCCAAAGTAAGAACCTGCGCTTCTATTTCGTCGCCAATTTGAACAAAATCTTGAGCAGATCTTAAATGCGTAGACCAAGACATTTCTGAAACATGAACCAATCCCTCAACTCCTTCGGATACTTCAATAAAAGCCCCGTAATCAGCCAAAACAACTACTTTTCCTTTTACTTTATCGCCTACCTTAATAGCTGCATCCAAAGTTTCCCAAGGATGCATAGATAATTGTTTTAAGCCCAGTTGAATTCTGGATTTATCATCATCAAAATCTAAGATAACTACATTTAATTTTTGATCTAATTCAACAACCTCATTTGGATGATTGATTCTCGACCAGGATAAATCCGTAATATGTATTAATCCGTCAACACCTCCTAAATCTACAAATACGCCATAAGAAGTAATATTTTTTACGATACCTTCCAATACCTGGCCTTTTTCTAATTGACCGATAATCTCTTTCTTCTGAACTTCAATATCAGCTTCAATAAGCGCTTTATGAGAAACTACAATATTTTTAAACTCGTGATTGATCTTCACAATTTTAAACTCCATAGTTTTTTCTACATACTGATCATAATCTCTAATCGGTTTTACATCAATTTGAGAACCTGGTAAAAATGCTTCAATTCCAAAAACATCTACAATCATACCACCTCTTGTTCTACATTTAACAAAACCATTGACTACTTCACCTGTTTCATGGGCATTATTAACTCGTTCCCAAGCTTTGATTATTCTTGCTTTCTTATGAGATAATACCAACTGACCGGTACTATCTTCTCTTTTATCTACAAGTACTTTTACTTTATCACCAACAGATAAATTAGGATTATAACGAAATTCATTTAAGGAAATGACCCCTTCGGATTTGGAATTGATATCAATGATGACATCTCTATCCGTTTTTCTGATAATTATACCTTCAATTACATCGAGCTCATTTACAAAACCTACGGTTCCTTCCAGCGTCTTTTCAAATTCTTTTAATTTAGATTCGTCAACAACCTCAATACCTTCTTCGTATTTGTGCCAGTTAAAATTGGCTAAAAACTCTTTCGGATCTGTTTCGGCTACAGTTTCTGTAACTGCTTCTTCTACTATAGCTTCAGTAGTTGTTTCCTGAACTTGTGGATTTACCACTTGCTCTTCGGTTTCTTTTGTTTTTTCAGACATGCTGAATTGTTTTTGTATCTTATTATTATTCAGATTATTAACGATAATAATACTAAGAGAGATGATACATCAAAAATAACTTCTATGCCTTTTTCTAATCTGTACTCGTAAAAAAAGGAGTGCAAACCTACAAATTTTAAATGAGATTTTGTTTAAACTTTTTGACTTGAAGTGAAAATTGATTTTATTTTTGTTCTATTTGTCAGCAAAAACTATATTTATTGCTTATTTAACTGATATGTTAAGTTGAAGTAGAGTAAGAAAGATATGGATTTAAAAACCAAAAAGCTTTTGGAAAAGGGAAAAATACTCCCTTTGATGGAAGAATTCTACACTATACAAGGCGAAGGGCATCATATGGGGAAAGCAGCTTACTTTATTCGAATTGGCGGGTGCGATGTCGGTTGTCATTGGTGTGACGTAAAAGAAAGTTGGAATGCCGATTTGCATCCTCCGACATTGACAGATACCATCATTGAAAATGCAAAAAAATATACCGATACGGTTGTGGTAACCGGTGGAGAACCTTTAATGTGGTCAATGGATTATTTAACTGAAAGATTAAATTCACAGGGGATTAGAACACATATTGAAACCTCCGGATCTCATCCGTTTTCTGGTACCTGGGATTGGTTTTGCTTATCTCCCAAAAGAACAAAACTTCCTTTACAAGAAGTATATGAAAAAGCGGATGAATTAAAAATGATTATTCATAACCATCATGATTTTAAGTTTGCCGAAGAGCACGCCGGTAAAGTTTCCAAAAAATGTCAGCTTTTTCTACAACCCGAATGGAGTAAAAGAGAGCAAATAAGTCAAAAAATAGTGGATTATGTTTTGAAAAATCCCAAGTGGAAGATATCATTACAAACTCATAAATATTTGCATATTCCTTAAAAAATATCTTTATAACAACCTTTCCCGGGCAAGTCTATAAACCATTTTTAATTGTTCTTCTTTTGTCAGGTGTGAATTATCTATTTCAATGGCATCGTCAGCTCTTACTAAAGGCGAGTCTTTTCTCGTTGAATCTAACCTGTCTCTTTCTACTATATTCGTATAAATTTCCTCGTAACTGACATGCTGTCCTTTCTCCAACAACTCTTTATATCTTCGCTCAGCACGCTTATTTGCAGGAGCACTCATAAATATTTTTAATTCGGCATCTTTAAACACAACAGTACCGATATCTCTGCCGTCCATTACTACTCCTTTACCTTTTCCCATTTCTTTCTGGATAGCAACTAATTTCTTTCTCACTATTGAAACTGCCGCAACCTTGCTCACCAAATTAGAAACTTCTAAAGTTCTTATTTCACGTTCTACATTTACATTGTTCAGATACATCTCGGCATCTCCTGTCGCTGTATTTAATTCAAAAGATAAATCAATAGTTTCCAAATGTTGAGCAAGCGATTCCAAATTAAAAAAACTATGCCCGACTAAATTATGCTGTATTGCAAATAGGGTAACTGCTCTGTACATTGCCCCGGAATCGACATAAATATATCCTAGTAATTTAGCCAAACTTCTGGCAATAGTGCTTTTTCCCGTAGATGAAAAGCCATCAATTGCTATAGTAATTTTTTTAATTGTCACCTGCTATCCAAATCAATATTTATACCAATTGTACTCGTACTTGAAGCGGTATGGTATTTAGAAAAAGCATAATTAAATTTCAGTTTATTCATTCTAATCCCAAAT